>Ga0209536_100003940_pt1 | contig 23608 bp, 19 predicted proteins | sample DeeMarSeWOR28_12_FD_187461 | JGI IMG/M metagenome (GOLD analysis project Ga0209536, IMG submission 187461) | Marine sediment microbial communities from White Oak River estuary, North Carolina - WOR-2-8_12 (SPAdes) (version 2) | ecosystem: Environmental > Aquatic > Marine > Intertidal zone >...
ATCATCGAACATCATTGTTAAGCGCCTGTTATCATTGGCTTTTTTGGGGTTCGACTCCCCCCGCCTCCACCAAAATCATTAACAAAAACAACAAGTTGTCTGTTGGCGGCAACCAAATTGTGCCTATTTTGGTTGCTTTTTTCATTTGTCATATCTCTATAAGACCCTGAAATGGCCTAATTTTGGTCCTGATATGACATCCCAACCCACTCTATTAGTCATTGGCTCAAGCCGCCTTAAAAGACTTTCCATTAGAACATGTATTGTGCAATTCGATGAGATTCAATGTTATAGCGAGTAGTCCGCGCTTTTGCTGTATCTTCACACACTACAACATATAGCACCTACCCCAATTATTTCATCTCTAAGTGGAGACTGATCTATCGCTACCTGACTACCCAAATTGAAATCAAGCAATAATTTCCAAGAATTTGTTCATTTACCTCAGCATCCTAGGATTTTCGATGATCCTCTCTTCTATCTGCTTAGATGTGTTTTCTGGGAAAATATATGAAACCTTTGGTACGGTTCCTTCCGATGCGAGCAGGGGGTGAGATCTTCTGAGCTTTTTTTGAATTGGACTATCGGGATCATCGAGGTCCCCAAAAACCATCACCTTTGATGGACATCCTGCCACGCAAGCCGGCTCCTTGCCTCCGTCAATGCGATGCGCGCAAAGTGTACACGTAGAGGCCTTTCCAGGTGGATGCCTGCGGTGTCTCTCAGCCTTTTCTTCAAAGGGCAATTCCCAGCCGGGGAAATAGGAATGGGTAGGATTCACCTCTATGACACCATAGGGACAGGCATCTATGCATTCGCCTTGCCCTTTGCATTTATCCTTGTCTATCAGCACAATGCCGTCGGCACGTTTATGAATCGCGTGTTCCGGACACGCCCCAACACACGGCGGGTTATCGCAATGCATGCACGCATATCGGAAATATGTGATTCTGTCCGGTAATTGGCTTTCCAATTCCAGGACTTTGTTCCACCACACACCCGGTGGGGTAAGATTTTCCTGTTTACATGCCACAACGCAGGTCATGCAACCCGTGCACCGATTCAGATCAAGGAGTATTCCATATCTAGCCATATTCTCCTTCCCCCATCCGCTATAGGATGAAAGTCAATCTTTTGCGACTTCACAGACGACCTCTTTATAGGGAGGGAACCCGGAGATGGGATCAAATTGCCTTGGGATCAATTCATTCACGTTGGCCCCTGCCCACCCGTGCATAATTCCCACAACACCGGGGGGAACCATGACCGTGAGTTTCGCCTTTACACGCATTTGCCCATAGGGCGTTTTCAGAATAACTGCATCTCCAGTGGAAATATCCCTTTGTGGTGCGTCCTCGGGATTGATCGTCAGTTGAGGATCCCGCTGCAGTTCCAACAACCACGGCGCATCTTGTCGCCACTTGCTGTGTGTAATGTAGGGAAGCCTGGAGCCAGATATCAAGATGAGGGGAAATTCAGGCGTTGTCTTCATGGGTTCCTTAAACTCGGGAAGGGCCGGATAGCCATATTTTTCCAAAACCGTGGAGACGGCTTCGATTTTACCCGATGGCGTCACAAAACCCGGCTTTTGATCCGGCCGCATATCCCCTGTCTCATACTTCCTGTAAAGTTCAGGGCCTTTGGCCGGGATCTCGATCCCCTGCTGCTGGTTTTTTCTCAAATCCTCATAGCTAAGGCCCCACAAGCCAAGGATATCATCACAGGCGGCTTCCACGCTCCCGTTATAGAAAAGCTCGGGGTGTCCCAAACGCACGCCTATGTCCAGGGCTATTTTCCAGTCCTCCTTAGCCTCGCCCAAGGGCTTGATTGATGTGCGACCAAACAGCTGCCGGCCAAAAAAGGCAAAGGGGGCCAACCGCTCATAGTTCATGGCTGCCGGAAGAACAAGATCCACATAATCATGGGTCCAGGGACGGTAGAAATAATCTACAGCCATAGAAAACTCCAGGCTTGCTATGGCCTCCTGGTATTCATGGGTTTGGGGCCATATCATGGTATTGAGGCCCCATCCGAGTAAGGCCTTGACCTTGCCCTCTTTCACCCATTCAACTAGGTGATTGGTCTGTACCTCCCAGAATTTTTCTGCCCAAACCGGAAAGGCCTTAAGGTCCAGTCTATGCTCCTTCATCTGTGTCATCTTTTTTCTCATGGAGAACAACGGTGGGCCAGCGGACCATGGCCCGGCCATTTCATCCAGGGGATATGTGGGCTTTATCACGCCCCCTTTCATATCCACATTTCCGCAGATGGCAGGAATCATCAATATGGCGCGATGGTTATTTGTGGCGTTCAGGTCATGGGTCGTGCCCTGGGCGCCGGTCATCATGCCCCCGGGGGAATTGCCCGCATAAAGGCGAGCAGCATCAATGATTTTCTGGGCCGGTACCCAGGTAATCCTTTCTACTTTTTTGAGGGTAAAATTCTTGACATACGCTTTCAATTGATCAATGCCGTGGATCCATTTTTCGCAAAATTCCTTATCCTCCAGACCCTCCTTAAAAATGACGTGCATCATGCCCGCTGCAAGAGCAGCGGTCGTAGCAGGCCGGGGCCGCAAGTGGATGTCGGCCAGTGTCCCGGCCGTTGGGGTCAATCTGGGATCCACCACAATGAATTTGACTCCCCGTTCTTTGGCATCGGCAAGATGTCCATGACACATAAAAGGTTGCCCTGAGTAGGCGGGGTTGGTTCCCCATATGATCATCACCTTTGTTTCTTCAGTGGGAAGGTCTCCCATGGTCGGGAATCCATAGGTCAAGAGCTCGGCTAACTGTGCAGCCCTTCGGCACGCAGTGGAACTTTCGCAACCGTAATTGACCGATCCATAAGTGGCTGCCAAACGCTGGACAGCGGCCCGCGGCTCCTTAGGGTCGCCCACATAAAAAAACACGGAATGGGGCCCATGATCCTCCTTGATTCGCTTCAGATGACCCACAATTGTGTCGTAGGCCTCATCCCAGGAAATTCTTACGTAACCGGGGTCAGAGGATCCCCTAGGGTTGGTTCGCTTCATAGGGTAGGTGAGCCGGTTCGGATGATAAAGGCGCTGGAGGGTTGCATAGGCTTTGGAGCAGATCGGGCCTGCGGGGAAACCGGGCCAGGGTTCTATACGGGTGACAACATCTCCCTTTTTATGGAATTTTATGCCGCAAAAGGGGATTTCATTACAACCATCGCAGAAAGTGTATCCTTCTGTCTCCTGTGCATCCTCAGAGGCTTCTGCCCGCGCAGACGAATTGAGCACTCTCTCTACCGAATTCTTTCTTGGAGCCATGATGGCTACTCCTTTTTATGGTTGCGCTCCTATTCTTTTTCAGCCTATTCCATTGTTTTCCCCCTTGCTTGTCAGGCTTGAATCCTCAAAGGAAAGGATCCATGGTCTTGCAATCTGCTTTTATGTCGCCATTTTAAGAGGAAACGGTGAAAGGCCCTGTATCCCCCCTGACTCCTGGAGCAGTCTATCGGCCCCAGGACAAAAATTTCCAGAGACGCAACTAAGGATCTATCTCACAATCTCTAGCCTCCTTAAAAAGCAACCAAAGATGGTAAGAATGTCGTAATACCCGGGAAAATTATTAATAAAATGATCAACATAATGATTGCCGCAAAAAAGGGGAATATCCCCTTGAAGATCGTCTCAAGAGGGACATCAAGCGCAATTCCTTTAACTACGAATACATTCACTCCAACTGGCGGTGTAATCGTCCCAGTCTCTACAAAAAGCACAACTAGTACTCCAAACCAAACCAAGTTTAGTTGAAGATGGTCAAGTATCGGAAGAAAAATAGGGACGAGAAGCATGAGCATGGCCATTGAATCCATAAAAAAGCCGCCAAAAACAAACATAAGAGCTATGAGGGCCACGATCATCGCAGGTGGTAACTGGAATCCCATCACCCAGTCCACTAGTTTGAAAGGTATCGTTGTTACAGCCATGAAATGTCCAAAAATTGTACCACCAGCAACGAGGAGGAAGATCATGCAAGACATTCGCAAACCATCCTCACATGACAAAATAAATTTTTTCCAGCTGAACTCTCTCCTGACTAGTCCAATAACCAGCGCTCCACCTGCTCCGATTCCTCCGGCTTGAGTGGGGCTGAACCAACCAACAAGTAAACCGCCAACAACGAATAAAAAAAGAAAAAGCGTTTCAATGACTAAAGTGAGGGAACCTACTTTCTCTTTCCAGCTCGTTCGAGGGCCAGATGGTGCGATGGAAGGATTGCGCCGGCACAAAATGGAAACTGTCACCACAAAAAGCAGGGTGAGAAGCACACCCGGTAATATTCCAGCAGCAAAAAGTTTACCTATGGATTCCTCTACCAATATCCCGTAAATGATCAACACAGTGCTCGGAGGGATAAGGATACCCAGGGTACCGGCCGCAGCAACCGCTCCAGTAGATATCGTGTCATCGTAGTGATATTTTTTCATCTCTGGGAGAGCTATCTTTCCCATAGTAGCTGCTGCAGCCGGACTTGATCCACAAATAGCACTAAACCCTGCGCTAGCAAGAACCGTAGCCATAACTAGACCGCCACCCAGTTGCCCAACCCAAATGTAGGCGGCCTTATACAGCCTTGAGCCCATTCCACCAGCGAACGCAAATGTACCCATGAGAACAAACATTGGGACAACACTTAAAGGATATGATGAGAATATCTCTAAGATATCCACGGCAAGCGTATAATATGCCGCCCTTAAGCTGTTCAAATACGCAAGACCTAGAAATCCGACAAAGGCCATTGAAAAAGCAATTGGCATCCTGAGGAACAATAACAGAAGAAGAATGCCGACCCCAATGAAACCTACGATGACTGGATTCATCGTTTTAACACCTTAATCACTGAATTTATGAACTTGAGCAGAAATATTATACAGACCGGAACACACCCCAGGGTTATCGCGAAGACAAAGGGATAAAGAGGTACAAAGAGAGTGGCACTAACCTCTTCCGCCATCTGTAACGCACGCCCGAGCACATAGGTCCGCCACGCAATTACAGCGAAAAGTATTAACTGCAAAAAGTAGATAAAGCTATCGATAGTCACTTGTGAAGCCTCTGAGAGTCTGGAGACAAAAAGCTCAACTTGGATATGCCTACCTGCAATTTGAGCAGCGGCAATGGTGAAAGCAATGGCTACCACTTGGGAGAGCGTTACGATATCAATAGCTCCATGAATTGGAACTCGAAAGAGCTTAGCAGCAATAACATCAACGCATGTGAGACCCAATATAAGTAGAAGCGCGATTATCCCTATCCGCTCAAACCAGGCACTAATATAGTGGTTCATTTTCTCAAGCGTTCTCAACATGCTAAAAAATTTATCCTTTTTTCTTCCTGGAATTTATCAATGCCAACATCCTCCATAGGCGTACAGCAGTCAAAACAAACGAGATCCCTCTTCGTATGTTGATTGCTCTCACTTTAGAATCTCATCGGGTCCGGTTGCGGACTTGATCCCTGCTTCTAACTGTTTCTTGGTCCAGTACTTGATTCGTTCTTCGAGAAAACTAATCCAGTTCTTAACCTCCTTCTCAGCAAAACCTTTATCAATCATTTCTTTTACATATCCATCGATGACGGGGCGTACGGCATTCTTCCACTTGGCTGCTTCTTGTTCAGATAATTGAATAAATTGGATCCCTTTCTTCATGCCAAATTCTTTTCCGCGCACCTCGGCTGCGTTCCACATCACCGCAAATTTTTCCTTGTACTCCTCAATAGCCCCTTTAAAGATCTCTTGGATGTCTGGAGGCAACTTGCTCCAACTGTTCTTGTTCATGACCACATAGAATGGAAAAACGCTTCCCACCTGCCAACTTAGAGTCGTATAATCAACAACTTCAGCAAAACGCCAGTCCTTAAGTCCCATTACGCCAGTGTAAACTCCTGAGATAACGCCCTTAGACAATGCATCATAAACTTCCGACATAACTGTAGGGGCAGGGTTTCCACCTAATGCCTTGATGGTCTTACCGGGTCGACCAGGGGCTCTTATGATCATTCCCTTAAGGTCTTCCATCTGACGCACCGGCCCTTTGGTCATCAATATAGTTACACCGGAAGCATGCATCCAGAGAACACGAACTTCTTCCCACTCCTTTGGTTTATATTTATCATAGAAGTCATTAAGAACATGACAACCGACCCATGGGTTAGGGTAGCCTAATGGTAAAGCGCAAACCTCCGTAACTGGCATGCGACCGGGAGTGTAAAAGACATGGGCAAAGCCTATATCAGCAGCTCCTTCAGTCACCCCCATAAACATCGCTTTGGATTTAAGCAATGAGCCGCCAGGGTAGTAGGCAATTTTCACTTGCCCATTGGTGCGTTTCTCTATGTCCGCGATGAATTCTTCACAGATTTTGCTCGGACCGGCTGCGGGCGGAAAGAAATTGGCGAATTTCAACCTTATTGTCTCTTTTGCCAGCGCTGGAACGGGCCCGATTGAGTGTGCTATCGGTATTAATAATAAGCAAATAATTCCGATTAGGACTGCTCTTATTTTACTATTCATTTGACCCTCCTTCATAGCTTATGCAAATATTAAGAAAGTAACCCTACCCTCTCTTTTCGGCTATCTTTTTCACCTCCCTTCCATGTTTTCTCTCATTTGTTTCCACCTTGGAATGAATTCTAACAGGTATGGGCCCCGGTTTCACTTATCTGTTTAGAAATGGGCTACATGTCCCATGATCTAAGTTCTCGGAAATCGCTATCGACAACAAAGGCTTGCAGGAAAATTGTTGGCAAAGGGAATATTTCCGGATGCAAAAAATCTAATAGACATTATTCAACCGGGGTAATTTATAGAGTTGTTCAAAGTTTAGAAATGATTTTTGGTTGAATCTAAATGGTACAATTAGTCCATAGATATCTCACGCATGTATCAGGAAAAAGAAGGTAAAAAAGTGACAGGATTTTTTGTAAGCTGAACTATAAGTATTTTACTCTTGAGCGTCAATCATAATTAAGGCCAAAAATGTCTTAGCCGCTTGCGTTTTGCCTACAAAAAGAAGATGTCGATATACTGTATGTGGCAGAAATGGGTCAAAATAGCATGTTAATGCTGTCTAAACTCCAGGTAGTCTCCAAAGACTTCTGATTACCATTTTAATATAGACCCTGACCCTAATTCAAATTGGGACGGCATGCTCTCAAGGTAAGTTAGAATCTAGCGGGGACCTTGTATTGCCAGATTAAGTCTGTTAATAATTAAATTGTGACCGAAATTGTGCCTATTCTTGATGATTAGCAGTGATATGGGGTGAGGTTTAGTGACATTCGAGCCAGAAAGGGATAGGAAAGAAAAGCTATTAATTTTATCATCTTATATCATCGAACATCATTGTTAAGTGCCTGTTATCATTGGCTTTTTTGGGGTTCGACTCCCCCCGCCTCCACCATTCGATGCGCCCTCAGCTGGGCTCAGGGCTTACTCATGGCAGGCCAGCCAAACTAATACTTGAGCCATATAAAACACTTACCTGAGCATCGAATGGTGTCCTGAGTAAGCGACCGAAGGAAGCGCACCGAAGGGCACCAGAATAGACTAGCCTATCGATCCGTTCACTCCTATCCTTTCCACATCCCTAACAATCTGTTAGAACTTCTCAGCAAATGGAAACAAAAATAGACTACTGGGTTTACATCCTCAGGTGCGCCGATGGGAGTTATTATATTGGCTCCACCCGGGACTTAGAAAGACGTCTGCGTGCCCATGAAGAAGGTAGGGCAGCAGCGTACACTGCGCGAAGGCTGCCACTTAAACTGGCTTATTCTGAAAAACATGGCACTATGGAGGCCGCACGCCAACGTGAACCTCAAATCAAACGGTGGTCACGTAAGAAAAAGGAAGCCTTGATTAAGGGGAATACGGAAGGCCTAAAATCCGTGAGCAAGAGGCGAGTCTCCTGAGCGCAAAACCCACTCGGGGCGAGTCTATGCATCAAGGCATTTCTGAAACGGAATAGCCTATGCGCACGCAAGCAGTAAACAGCACCAGGCTTTTTCCATCCCATTGAAACCCCTCACTGTTTCTGACCTAAATCCCCCGCCCTCTCATCTATCATTGCTACAATTTTGTAAAATGACAAATATTGGCAAGAAAGTCACAGATTTTGTCAGATTTCATCAGATTTTGTGGACTAATACTTTCTTATTAGGTGTAACATATTGATATTACATCATTTTTTCGTCAATTTTTCAGCATGAAATGGCACGGTGTTTGCACTATTTCATACACAATGTATCCCAAAGAGTATCCTATCGTATACACGAGCTCGAGTTTCTGGGCTCAAAATAGCACGTAAGGTGCTCTTTCATCCATCCTCTCATGAGCGGCAGCTTATAAACTGAGGATTGGCATCTTTGAAGAAGAGGGGGATTGAACGATGGGTAGAAAAATGGTTATAAGGATCCTATCAATTTCTATAGCTCTACTTTTTTTGGGCGTGTTCCTACCAAGCCTGACAAACGGTGCGGAGGAGCCTCCTCCAGTGGATCCAGTCCTCGTTGACTTTGGCGAGGTGGAAGTGGGATCCCAGGGTTCCCAGGTCTTGAGTATATATAACAGTAACGGGGACCCAGAGCAGGTGATTTTCTTTATATCTTATGATAACGGGGGGGCTGACTGCGGCTTTTCTCTCGCTCTCACTCCTGCGCCCGGCAACAACAACTTATACTACCTCCCGGGAGAACTAGAGGGTAAGGGAAGCGTCGATGTGGAGGTAATATTTTCACCGACTGACCCCCCTGCTACATGCTCTGCAACCCTTATGGTCTCCGTCGGTGGAGTTGCAAATGCAACTCTATTGGGGAAAGGCGTGGAGGCGCCAGAGCTCAAGAACATCATTATCGATGGCCGGGACACGGGCGTGCTCGATTTTTACTTGGAGGACAACACGCTCTTTTCCTCACGGCTGGAGGAGATCGCAGCAAATGCTCGCAATCACGGCCAGTATGTGCGGTGGGTTGCTTTTTGGACCAGAAGGGCGCACAGGGATGATAAGCTTGATAAAGAACAAATGAAGGCCATTATAAAGGCTGCGGCACATGCAAACATTCCGCCGAGGAAGTCAGGCCTTGAGGACCTCGTTTACAACGGGGAGCCTGTTACGGATTTGATCGAACAGTGTAAGGAAGATGCAGAAAATAATAAAGAGTTTATGCGGTGTGTGTATGGGCTCATGAAAGAGATGAAGAAAGAGGGTGTTATCGAGGGCAGGAAGCAAAAGCATCAGATCCGTAGATACGCGGCCAGGTTAAGATTCCATCGCGGGCACCATAAGTAGCCACGGAATATAGAGACAACTAGAACAGGCTAACTAGACCTAATAGGAGGACGAAAACCTCCTGGATCCATCGGGATTTAGGAGGTTTTCTTTTTACATCTATCCCCAGGGTTTTCACAAGATACTGCTAACGACGACTCAAAGCCTCCAGGACCTCTTGCGTTGTGGCCTCCGGATGTTCTGAAAGGTAATCGGCAATCACGTTGGCCGCATAGGCGGCGGAAATGGAAGTCCCTGCATAGGGCCCGGGATCCCCCTTATAGCCCACGGGTAAGTGGGCAAATCCGGGCGCGTAGAGCGTCACAAAATCCCCGTAATTTGAATTCTCCCAGGACTTGCCGTCTGGTGCCAGGGCACCCACACCAACAACGGATGGAAAGGCAGCCGGATAGACCGGTTTTCCGGTGGGCTCATTTCCCGCAGAGGCGACAACGATGAGTCCTTGGGAATGGGCATAATTAAGTGCGGTTTCCAGAAAATCGCTTCTGGTTTCTGATCCCCAACTCAGACTCATGACTCGGGCGCCATGTTTCAGGGCAAAGTCAATGCTGCCCATGATAGTGAAATTGGATGTGAACCCGTTGTCATCCATAACTCTGATGGGAATGATAGGATTCTGGCTATCAGACTCTGATCTCACCCCGGAGGGTTTCACCACGCCGGCTGCGATTAAGGCCATTTGCGTGCCGTGCCCGAGGGAATCGGAAATTGATTCATCCGGATTCAAGGCATCAAAAGAGGCCAGAACAAAATCTTCCACACCAGAATTGGGGCTCAGACCTGTGTCAAGAACAGCTATAGGTATCGAACCCGTCGGTGTCGCAGGATTCGAGAGGTCAGGGCCGGATTCGCTCGCCGCGGTCTGTTTCAGGGGTGCGGGGATGGGATAGGCATAGTTGGGTTCCGCTTTTGCGACCTTGGGATGCCTCGTGATCTGATCCACAAGGGAGGGAACATCAGAGCCCTCAGGAAAGCGAATCTTGTAGAGGCCCACGGCGGTGTAACTATCCATAACGGTCCCGCCGAAGTGCCTCAAGAGCGCCTTGAATTCAGAGACCGTCATCCCCGGCTGGAGTCCCAGAAGGATCTCATTCTTGACAAAAAGGGATCCGTCTTTGGGGTCCCTGGCAATGGCAAAGCCTGTTCTCTTGCCAAGGGGCTTTATGCGCTCTTTTTTCCCGGGCTTGAAGACTTGTATCTCAGCCAATTTGGGAATAGGTCCGGCGGGTCCTTGGATAGACTTCCAGATGAGCACATGGTCGAAGGGTTTGAGGATCGAGCCTAGCCCCTGTCGAATGTCTCGATCTTCAAAGGAAGCGGTGATCTTCGGGTTGATTTGTGGGTCTATGCGAATCTTTATGCCCAGATCAGTGAGGCGCTGCAAAATGCTTTGCAGGGGGACCTGATCTGCGTGAAGCGTCAGCCTGTCTCCCTGAATACGCACATCAGAGGCAATGGCACTAGCCACAGACAGCAGGACGAGCAACGGGATTATGGAACACAAAAAAATTCTTTTCATGGGTCATGCTTCCTGGTGTGTTTGAAGAAAAAAGGGTGCCGCCCCGTGATGGGATATGCAACCCGCACTCCAATAGATGCCGAAAAGGCGGATCGTGTTTATGGGGGGATAGAGGCAGGTCAACCGCGTTAAAGGAGTGTGGGGCATATAGGACATTTCAGTGGAAAGGGGCCCTGTTTAATGGTCTCATGCACGCCTACTGCTGGGTGACGCGGAAGACTTCTTCGATGGTGGTCACGCCTTCCAGGACCTTCTGTGCTCCGGCCTGACGCAGGGTGATCATCCCCTGTTCAATGGCGATGTGTTTGATGGCATTGGCATCGGAGGTCTTTAAGATGGTATTCTTCACCCTGTCGTCTATGCCCATGAGTTCGAATATGCCCGTTCTTCCCATGTACCCGGTATTGAGGCATGAAGGGCATCCTCTGCCCCTATAGATCTGATTCCCCGCAAGCATATCTGGCGTTAAACCGACATTTTGGAGAGACTCCTGATCAGGCGTGTATGCCTCTTTACAGTCCTTGCAGATGACGCGGACGAGTCGTTGGGCCAATATGGAGATAACCGAGGACGTGACAAGAAAAGGTTCAATCCCCATGTCAATAAGACGTGTCACCGCACTGGCCGAATCGTTAGTGTGGAGCGTTGAAAAGACCAGGTGGCCGGTCAAGGCGGATTGAATGGCAATCTCGGCCGTTTCCAGATCCCGGATTTCTCCCACAAGGATAACGTCAGGGTCCTGCCGCACAATTGAGCGCAGACCTTTGGCAAAGGTGAGGTCTATCTTACGGTTGACCTGGATCTGGCCAATCCCTTCGATCTGGTACTCAATAGGATCTTCAATAGTGATAATATTTATGTCTGTGGTATTGATGGTGGAAAGGGCCGCATAGAGGGTGGTGGTCTTGCCACTCCCCGTGGGGCCTGTCACCAGAATAATGCCGTGGGCAGATCGAATAAGGGCATCAAATTTTTTCAACCTATCCTCAGGCATCCCCAGGTCAGAGACGCTGAGCAGGATGTGGGTCTTGTCGAGCAGTCGCAAGACCACCCTTTCGCCAAAGGCTGTAGGAATGGTAGAGACGCGAATATCTATATTCTTATCACCAATCCTGATCTCGATCCGTCCATCTTGTGGGAGCCTTTTTTCGGCGATGTTCATTTTGGCCATGATCTTGATGCGGGAGATCAGGGTGGATTGAACATGTTTGGGTGGTGAGATCATATCATACAGGACCCCATCCACGCGGTAGCGAATCTTAAGCCTGTCGTGAGTAGGCTCAACATGGATGTCGCTGGCCCTGTCTTTTACGGCCTGGGAGAGCATCAAATTCACCAGTTTGATGATGGGCGCATCACTGGTATCATCTAGAAGATCCCCGGTCTCTTCAATTTCAGAGAGGATCAGTTCGCCATCTTCTTCGTTCATATCCTGGATGACCGACTCCGCCGAATGTCTGCCCATGTCATAGGCAAAATTGATGGTAGAAAGAATAGATGAATTGGACGCAAGCACAATTTCTGTCCCATCCATGCCAAGCATAAGACGCAAATCGTCTAGGGGTTGAAAGCAGAGAGGATCGTTAACGGCAATAGATACCCCCCTAGGGGTGATGACCGGAACCATCATATACTTCTTCAAGAACTGGATGGGGACCTGTTCCGTGAAGTCGGTGTTCAGGTCTTCCGCGGGCAGGCTGGAGGAAAACTTTAGACCAAACTGAATGCCTAAGGCCTGCAGCAGATCAACCTCTGAAATGGCCTTCTGCTGGACGAGGATCTCCCCAATCCGGCCCCCTTTCTCCTCCTGTATCTTGAGCGCCTCACTCAGGGCCTCTTCAGAAAGATCGCACGTTTCAATCAGGATCTCACCAAGTCGCTTCATTTCTCTTTCAGTCTCTTCAGGTTATCCGTGGCAATATCTGAAAGCTTGTGCCCGATTTGTTCTGAGTCCGTGGACTCAAATGCCCTGTCCTCCGGGTTCAAGGTGATGACCTTTTCATACATCTTGATGGCTTCATCCCTATTTCCTTGGGCTTCATAGACGACGCCCATGTTCAGGAGGGCATAGGGATTGTCGGGATTAATCTCCAAGGCCTGTTCAAGGTATTGCTTCGCCTTATCATAATCTTTGGCTTCAAGGAACTGATAGCCCATATCAGATAACCGCATGTCCTCTGTCTGTTCCCCTCTCCCTTCGTAGAGCTTCACGACGCCTGCCTTGATCCTGTCAAGTTCTTCTTTTTTCTCTTGGTAGAGGGCTTTTGCTTCTTGAGGATTTTCAACGATATGGGGCGTCAAGAAAAAGTAGAGATTTTGTCTATCATCCCGTGTAGCGACCGATTTAAAGAGCCAGCCAAGCCCAGGGATGTTCCCCAGGCACGGTGTCTTGGTTGTCCCTTCAGTCGTTGTCCTGTCGATGAGACCCCCAATCACCACGGTATGGCCATCTTTCACAATGACGGTGGTCTTGGCGACTCGCTTCAGAGTGGTGGGGAGGCCCAGTGCCGATTCTTCTTCGATCACCTGAGACACCTCCTCAGAGATCTTTAGGCGGACAAACCTTTCTTGACTAATTTGTGGGGTAATATTGAGGCTCACACCCACATCCCTGTATTCAAAAGTTGAGAATTCCCTACCCGTAACCTCCGGTGACGTCTCCACTCTGGTCTGGAAAGGGATATTTTTCGCCACAACGATTTCTGCCTCTTCATTGTCTGTCGTCATGATCTGGGGTGTGGACAGGATATTTACGTCGGTGTCCGTCTCCACAGCCTTGATCACGGCGGCAATGCTCGGAAACTCAACGCCACTAATGTTGATCGCCTCCCCAAGGACGCCAAGGGAGAATCCGGTGCCTAATGGGGTGAGGACATCTCCTGCCAGTGAGGCCCCAAAGGCGGCCACATCCTTGCCATCACGGCTGCCAACCGTTTCAGCGATTTCCCACTGCACGCCCAGTTCAAAGTCTTTGTTCATGCTCACTTCCATGAGAAGGGCCTCGATGTAGACCATGCGGCGCGCGATATCCAACTTCTCAATCACATTTTCCAGGACCAGGAAGTCGTCCTTTTTGGCTGTAATGACGAGGGCATTGGTCGCCTTATCGGGCACAACCTGGACTTCCTTAGAAATGACGGGGGCCGCGCCTTTCTTGGGTGCTTTTGCCTCCTGAGTGGGGATGGCCATCAGAACCTTGGCCAGATCTTCTGCATTGGCGTTCTGAAGGTAATAGACATGGATGTCCCCCTCGCCCCGGGGGGTTTCCTTATCCAACAAGGTGATAAGCTGTCCGAGCCGTGCGGTATCGTCCTCGCTGGCCAGCACAATCAGCAAATTGGTCCTGTCGTCGGGCACGATCTTAATTACAGGCTCGCCCACTGCGCCTTTCTTGGCCCTTGCCGTCCTCTTTTGAAAGACCTCATTCAAGGATTTTGCCATAACAGATGCTGTGGCAAATTCAAGGGGGATCACCGATATCTCTTCACCAATGCCCGGCACATCAATCGCCTCTATGATGCTAAGGAGCCTCCTGATATTGGATTGCACGTCTGTCACAATCAGCATGCCCGTAGGAGGGTAGGAGACGATCACACTGCTCTTTGAAATGAGGGGAGCAAACAGTTTTTTCAACTCGTTGGGATCGGCGTATCGGAGGGGTACGAGCTGCGTCACCACCTTGTCTTCCGGGGTGACGGCCTCTTCCCGGAGCCTTGTTTCGATATCCTTGCCCCGGGCTGCAACCGCCGGCACAATCTTAATGATCTTTCCAGCAGGCACGGTGGTATACCCATGCACCTCCAGGACCGATTCAAAGACCCTGTAGGCCTCTTCTACGGTGATCTTCGTGGGGGAGATAATAGTGACTTTGCCTTTGACCGCCTTATCAACAACAAAGTTTTTGCCCGTCAGCTCGCTGATGAATTTGATGAAGAGGGTAATGTCCACATTGTCAAAATCAATGGTTACGTAACGATCATTCGACTTCGGTGTTCTGGGGACCTTTTGGGCCTCAGGTGTGGCCCTTTCTTGAACGGCCTTCTCTTCGTCTGGGACGGGCCTGGGCTGAGCGCGGGTTCTCGGCGGGGGCTTCACCGGTGCAGGCTGAGCAGCTCTTGGCATGGTCTGGGGCGTTGTGGGTGTTACACCCTCTTCCCCTGCCACACGGGCTGCTTGTAGGGTGGAAGGACCCATGAGCAGCCATAGTCCCACCCACAAAAAACAGAGGATAGATCTCACTGTGTTCTTCGTTTTCTTGGTCATCCACATGACGCGGTTCACTCCTTCTCCTCTTACCCCCCTATGATCGCCTCAAACTCGGAGAGGCCTCTGAGATTTTCCAGATCCGTATCCTTTCGCGCCCAATTCCTCGCTGACGGGTCTAGCGAGACAGCCTTTTTTAGATGGGCCAAACTCTGAGTGACCTCACCTTTAATGGCGTGAAGGCACGCCAAGTTGTAGTGCGCATCCACGTACCCTGGTTTTAGCCGAACAGCCCTTTCGAAACTCCTCTGAGCGGCGGTGTACTCCTTGTCACGGATATATATGACACCCAGGTTGTTTAAAGCATCTACGTAACCAGGGTCCAATCTGAGGGCCTCCTGATAAAATCGTTTCGCATCCTGCAAGCGGTCCCTCTTGTGAAAACGCATGGCCTTTTCATAGAATGCCCTCGCACTCCTGGCCGCCTTTTGCTCTGAACCTCTTTCACTTTCGGCCGCTTTTTGAGAAGGACCTGTTGGACTTCCAACCATCTTAGGCTGAGAGGTTTTCGCCCTATCAGCAGATTTAGAAAAGGGAGGCCGTTTTGCGAGCGCCCTCTTGTCAGAGGGTGTCAAGATCTGTTTCCCTCTTGAATCCCACCACGTGTAGGAGCCGAAAACGAGTAATATGAGAATCAGGAAAAGGGCGCCCCAAAAAAGGGCTCTCCTCCAAAACGTTCTCTTTTTCTCTTTTCCCGATGAAAGAATACCGGTGTATTTCAGGGCGTGGGTATCTCTATCTTTTTGGGCCTTTCTAAGGGCCTCATTAATGTGGCTCATGGTAATGCCTATGATACAGGATACTCGATACTCGATGCCAGATAAAAAAGTGAAAGAATTCGGTCTTATTTTTCAAGAGTCCCCGCCCCGACCCAGAATGGGGCGAGGCAGGCAGAGAACAGCATCCAGCATCGTATGGCCTATTTCGACATCTGAAATAATAGGGCCCTGGTACGGGGACCCACAATACCGTCAGCCTTCAAGCCCAGATCCCCCTGGAATTTCTTTACGCCTTCGAAAGTGGTTTTATCATAGATCCCCGTGATTTCCACCGGATATCCCAGTTCTTTGAGATTACTTTGTACCGCCAAAACGTCCGGAACATCCGTCCCTTTCACCAAATAGGTATTCTTGTTCTTATAAGGATAGAAAAAAGAGAGTCCCGATCCCCAATGACCGACAATAAAGTCTCTGGAAACAGGTCTCTCCTCGCCCTCGGAATCAATAGCAATGGCCCCCTCCTCTGTCACTTCTCGGATCAAAAGAAAACGGGGGCCCTCTAAAGGCTTCTGGGCGGCATCAGATATGTGTAACCGAAAAGGCTTCTTGAACCACAGGTGGTATTCAGGTTCCACGTCAAAAAAGACCAGATTATAAAAAACCTCATCCAGATTCTGATCCACTCCATTCCGCTGACTACTAAAAAGGCGGAAAAGTGCTGTTACACTGGTCTTATCATCGAGAAAGAGGGCAGCCGGTTCTTTTTTGAATTCAGTTTCTATGGGTGGCGGCTGGGGTGGCGGTTGGGGTGAGGGCTTGGGTGGTGGTTCTATGGGGCCGGTGATTCTGAGGGGTGCTGGCTTTTTCTCAAGGGGAGAGATCCCCAGAATGTATTCTCTCAGGCTCCATCCTGCGAAGGCGGCTACGATCATCAATAGCAGGACAAGAAGTGTTGAGGAGGCAAACTTTTTCAAGGACCAATCACTGACGACGGGTTCAGTCTTTATTTCACCATGTAGCTCCCCAATGGCCTTCGCAACCATTGCCTTGGAGATGGTGTGCTTTTCCTTCACATAGGCAATGAGCAGGGCCCGGTCACAGACCGCATTGATGCGCCTCGGATTGCCTTTAGAATAGGCATACAGGCTCTTGAAGACGCCATCTGTAAAGCGCACATTTCCGCGACCCCCTGCCACCACCAGACGATGCTCCACATATGCCTGTACATCTGTGGCATCCAGGGGCCTAAGATCATAGCGAACCATGATGCGTTCATTGAGCTGCCTCAAAGAGGGTGCTGCTAAAAGTTCTTTTAGCTCGGATTGGCCCACAAGCACGATCTGGATCAGTTTCTCCTTTTCCGTCTCCAGGTTAGAGAGCATCCGTATCTGCTCAAGGACTGTATGGGAGAGGTTTTGCGCCTCATCAACCAAAAGGACAGCTTTGCCGCCACGGCTAAAATTCTGGAGCAGGAAACGGTTGAGGCGGTCAATATAGTCTTTTTTACCCTCAGCCCCCGACTCCGACTCAACACCAAATTCCTGATTAATGGTCTTTAAGAGCTCCATATCAGAGACGAACGAATTGAGGATGAGGGCGCTCTTTGTGGAAGTATCCAGATGGCTCAGGAGCGCGCGACACAGCGTTGTCTTGCCTGTGCCGATTCCACCGGTAATGGCGATAAAACCCTTTCGTTCGTTAATGCCATAGAGTAGATGGTCGAGGGCCTCTTTGTGATAACGGCTCAGAAAAAGGTATCGTGGATCTGGCGTTAAATTGAATGGGTTTTCTTTAAATCCAAAGAAAGAGGTATACACAGTCTTACCTTATTCTATAGTTTATGGTTCTACCCTGCCCTCTACGATTGATTTGTAGTGAAATGCTAGATGCTGATGTCAATTTATTGTAAAATGAGACGATGTCGTCCGGACTTCTAATGGGCCTGTCATTTACACCCTGAACGATGTCGCCATCCCTCAATCCTAATTTTGCAAAAATGGAATCGCCCTTTATATTGCTAAGGGCCAATCCGTCCGCCTTGCCATCCTTGAAATGGGGGCGTATGCGTACTTGAGACAAGAGCGTATTAATATTCTTCAGGGCATCCTGGACATCTGAACGTCTCACTGTTATGGAAGCGCCTCTTCTTGAAGCACTGGAAGGCCTCCGTCCCCTTCTTGATGAAGTCGCCTCTTCCTCTGAGGAGGCCCTTCTTGATGAAGACTCTTCCATGGTGAGGATTTCATCTTTATCCCCAACTCTTAAGACCACTTTCCCTCTTAGAATGATTTTTACGATGGCATCCTGGACACTATCTCCTACCCTGTAAAGGCCCTGTTTCCTTTTATCTGTCTCCTCAATAACAGCAACGGCGCTCTGTTGTGTGCCAGCGACTGTGCCCAAGAGCGCAAGTTTCAAGGACGTGGGTTCCAGGGCTTCAATGTCTGTCTGTTTTATCCCCTCCGTGGCCTTGTCCTCGGAACCAAATATGTTTCGGTCCAGGACCACCCTGAAATCCTTCAAGGGAGGCATTCGATTATTTCTTGTCCGTGGACCCGGGGCAATCACGATCTCTTGGGTGTCCACATATCTGAGTTGTGCACCCATGACCCTATAAAAGAGATCTACGCCGATGTAAATGGCTGCAAACAGGGCAACAAGGTTGAACATGGTGGAATAAAGCTTTGCCATAAGATTATGTGAATTGAATACTGGGCTCTGTGAGCGTTCCCCGAATGATGAATGAGAGGGTTCCTCTTTTCAGGCGCCGCTGGAACAGTTTCACCGTATCTCGTGTACCAGGAAGCCTCTTAAAGAAATCTGCAAAGGGCTCTATGGTTCCTCTAAGATCAAGTCGGCTCTTCCCAATGTCTTTTTGTAAACTGATAATTCCCGATAGGGTGCCACGCATATTGGGTCCCTCCAGCGCCACTTGGGTCAAATTAATCTTGCGGTTTTGAAGGGCCATCTTTACGGAGACTTGGTTAAAATCGATGGAATCCAGACTCAGAATGGGTTGCAAGAGTTCCAAGCGGCCATCGGACAGCCTTAGATCCGCTTCTCCACTCCCTTCAACAAAGAGATCGTTTTTTCCATTGTAAGCCACGGTTCCGTGCAGTGTTCCCTCCACATGACGACCAATTAAACTCCGAAGGTCATACTTGCCCAAACGGATATCCTTCAATACAATGGATGTGGAAAAAGGGGCTTGCAGGCTCTTTTCAATAAAATTGGCACAACCTTCTAATACACCATCATAAGCAAGACCTTCAAAACAGAGGTTCAAATTTCCCACTAACAGGGTCCCAATGGTAGGTTTAATAAAAAAGCGATCCGCTTGGAAGATGATCTTGTTGGGATTTGCACGTTGAGCAACCCGGGCCTCCTGCAACTTCAGGCCGAAGGGGAGAGAAGGAGATACTTGTCCAATAGAAACACTGAATGGGGAATTGGATCTCTCACCTCTTGTTTCTAAATAATCCTTGATAAGGCCCGAAGGAAAGCGAAGATACAAAAGCCCGGCTGTTATAATAACGGCGTAAAGCATGTATCCGAACCATTTTTGATTCTTGCGTATGAGCTGCTTCATAAGGGGTCCAAAAATTGGGAGATATTATTATACACTAATAAGTTGGAGTATTGGAGTGATGGATTAGTGGAGTACTGGAATAAAACTAATGCATCACTCCGTCCTCCTATTGAAAAGTCAGGGCCTGTAATACGGCATCCAGGTACCCCGCTTCCTTGTTGTTTTGCTTGATAGAAATCCTTTTAATACTTATCAGGTCCTCTGGCGATTCAATTCTATGAAGGTATTGCGTTAGTTGATTCAGTGTGATGGCCTCCAATTTCATCTCCACCATGGATTCTTTGTATGGCCCGGTGCTTTTTGGCGTGGAAGGTTTCATGTATTCTATGTTTTCTTTGACTCCGGCCTCTCCAGCGGCCCTTTCAAGAAATGCAAAGAGAGTAAACCCTCCCTTGCGCCTTGCAAGCAGCCGCTGGATCTCTAGAGAATCCCCTTTGTAGGCCTGATACTCGCCTCTCAGCCTCATGATCTCTTTTAATGCCGTCTCCTTTGCCCTAACACCGCTTTGAAGCCGTTCTCTCTTTTCAAAGAAAGGAAAGATGAGAAGTTGGAAAAGAAGAAAGAGCACGACTGAGCAGACTGCGATCCCCACAAAATATTTTTCTCGTTTTGCAAGTTTCATGCTCAAAGACCCTGGAGTAGTGGAGTAGTGGAGCAGTGGAGTGTTGGTTTCAAGTTAAGTGAGGTTTGATCTTTTCCAATACTCCGGTACTCCATCACTCCATTCCTTCAATTCTTTAATTTGCTCGTTGCAATTTTATTTCAAATTGAACCCGGTTTCCCGTCCTGTCAAGATTGGCCGATGTGATGGTCACCGCACTGAAATAGGCTGAAGGTTCTAGCCTGTTCTTTATGGTGTCCACGGCGTTAAATGTATCGGTGTCTCCACTCATCCGAACCGTTTCAGGATCGACGACCAACCTAATTACATTTATATCCGTGGACTTTGGAACACGCTGTGAAATATCCTTTAGAATTTGCAGGACCCCTTGGTTTGCCTTCACCCCTGGGTGTGTTGAATTTTGAATTTCCTTGATTTTCACTCTCATCTGCTGCAAGGGGTCCACGATCCTTTTCGCCTCAGGAAATGTTTTTCTGAAGGTCTCTTCGATGTTCTTATCCAGCGCGGTATACCGTTTTTTCAAGAAGTAATAATCTGTACCCAGATCAACGGCCAAAAGGGAAAGGATAATGATGAGGAACAGGGCGGCTTTTCGAATCCATGCCTTGAGTGCGGAATAATGCTTCGTAACCTCGAATGTGCCTTTCCTGAAATTGAATCCTTGCCCCTGCCTATCGTCCCGCAACGCAAGGGCAAGAGCGTTGTCCATCAATCCAGGATTCCAAGCCCTGGCCACATCGCTTTCCAACCGAACCTTTCTGTTCACCCGCAGATCCACCTGTTCAACCGTAATGTCCAGGAATCCCTTCAGGAGGTCTCCCGTCTCTGGATAGAGGACTCCAGAGCCAGTAAAATAGACCTTTTCAGGTCGAATTTCCTTCTTTATCTGCCACGCAAAGGCATGCATCGTGTTCTGTACGTTTGTGCAAAAGGTCTTCAGGTGAGATTCAATTTCCTCCGGGGCCAAACTGCCCGCGTCATTGTTGCTGACATCCCCAATCCCGTTAACGGCAAAGGTGCGAATTAAGGCGATATGTCTTTTGAGATAGAGGATCATCAGGTTCCTTTTTCCTCCTATCTCCAGAAGGAGCCCATCGTCAGGCGTTTCTTCTTGCCTTAGGAGCCACGACACTGTGGGGACGCATCTAATGTCCAGAACGCCCGGATCAATGCCATTGGCCTGCAATTGTGCCAGATATTCGGCAATATAGGCCTTTCTCACGGAGACGCCCAGGACTTCACTTTCATCAGCTCGTTCTATAATCGTGAAATCCACCACCAATTCTTCGCTGGGAAAAGGGACCACCGTTTCAATTTCAAAAGGGAGTGTCTGTCTGATCTTTTTGGTTTCCTTGAAGGGCATTTTAAGGTTGCGATAGGAGGCATGCTCCGCAGGGATTGAGGTGAGATAGGTATCACTCTTGAGATCCATCTGCTCGAAAAGTTCTTTCAAGGCTTCTTCAAGTCCCCCATCCTCCTCAATGGGAACTTGTGCGCAGGCGGTGACCTGATACCCTTTTAGCCCGCTCAGGACCTGTACGGCGGTTACCGAATCTTCAGTTATGTCAATGCCTAAAATCTTCCCGGGCACGGCTAATCCCATCTCCAAGAAAGAATTCTCAGGGCACCCTCTTTTCTCTCCACAAGGCCCCACACCCGTTTGCTCATGGTGTCCTTAAGCCCTTCTGAACTAATCTCGAAATGGGTGCTCGAGGTGGTGATAAGATCATCAATGGATACCTCGCTACTCATCCCTCGCACTTTCTTATACCATCCACGCTCGCTCAAGTCATTCTTTTCATCCTCACGGTATGCGATGATCCCTTCCACCATCTCCTGATCCAAATGCTCGGAAAGGGATCTCAGTACCAGTGGACTGGCTGTATTGATGTTGATCCTTCCTTCCCCATGGGTACTCAAATAGTATGCGATCCCCGGTTTTCCCTTAGTTCCATAAAAGAGTTCCTTGGTGATCCCTCTGATGAGAAGGAGTTCTTCCAAGAATTCCAGAGGCGCATTTTTGCATGAGTAAGGTCTTTCCAGTGTCTGGTAATATGAGCTCTCTGCCCCGAATTTTGTGGTCTCGTTATCAGGATCAATCCAGTCTTTAATGGCATCTATAAGGTTGTCAATTTCTTCGGGTTCAAGATCGAACTGTTCAGAACCAAGAAACCTTTTCAGCAGATCTTTCTGTCCTTTAATATACTTTCCTTTCTCCTGACCCTCTAAATGGACTAGATTGTTGATCTGAATCCTACCCGAATGATCCATAATCTGGACCTGGAAACGGCCCTCCTCGAACATGGCATCCGAATTGGCAGAAAGGGCCGCCGCGTTGGCCCAGGCTTCCAGCAGGGAGTCAAAACGCGTTTCTAAGGCATCTTCAAAGAGAACCGCGAGGGCATAGTGGAAACCGGACTTGGCTATGGCGCTCAGCCTCGTGTTGTCTCGCATATTTGCGGCCGCATACAGCTCAGAGCGCATGGACGTGTTGAACTGCAGCGTCAAGGTGACCATCAGGCTGATGATTAATATGGTCAGAAGCAGGGCAAAACCCCTGCAGTCTTTAAGGTGCCTTCTCATATCCCTCCCGGGCCATGGGAAGCACCACACCCGACACGAATTTGAGTGGTGCTTCAGGGTTTCCCTCATTTACAAACTCCAATACGATGGAGACCATGACGGGCAATTTGTCCTTAAATTCCTCATTTGCGGAATCCCAGCGATCGTACCCGCGGCCCCCATCGTCATAATAAGTGAAATTGACCGCATGGAGGCCATCACAGAGGATCAATCCACCTTTCCCCTGCTCCGGCCCCTCTTCAAAGCCGGGCGTATCCGATCGGTAAAGGACAAAGACATCCTCGCCCTCTTCACTCTCTCGAACATCATATGATATACGGCCGATTGTGGTGTCCACCTCTTCTTCGTCAAAGACAAGATGCGCCCTGGAAAAGAACAGAAGGGTGTCGGCACTCCTGTCACTGATCTGGGCGTCTGCTCCCACAAATGGCGCCGGCTGTAAGTTCTCCCCTCCAGCTTCTGGACTGAGCGCCCAGGGGGGAATGTAAGCAGATTCCAGATCTTCTGCGATCCTTTCTAGGGCGATCCGCGCCATGCGGTAGATATCTGCCTGAGATTCGGTCTCATCCATATTTCGAAATGTCCCCGTATAGGCCGTGTAGAGCGTTGAAAGGACAATGGCAAAGATAACCATGGCGAGCAGAATCTCCAGGAGCGTGAAACCCGCTCGGTCCCTGGAATTCATAAGATGTTCTGCGGTTAAGGCATTCACGTCGTTATGGCGTCTTTTGGAAAAACCGATAAACCCTGAGCGCGTATAGAAATTGTTCATCCTCACCCCAGGCGATGGTGAGGTCAACCTGCTTAAGATGATCAGAGACATTCTCAGGACGATCAAGCATCACATTGCTCACAGCCAATTTCCATGTGTATCCAGAAAAGTCTTCATCAAAATCCCCTGAATCGGCTGTCAGATCCTCAGGGTCCTGACTCTCGATTTCGGCCATCTTACTCTGGGCCAGCAGGGCAGCCGTTGTGGTGAACCTGGCTTC
>Ga0209536_100003941_pt1 | contig 23592 bp, 15 predicted proteins | sample DeeMarSeWOR28_12_FD_187461 | JGI IMG/M metagenome (GOLD analysis project Ga0209536, IMG submission 187461) | Marine sediment microbial communities from White Oak River estuary, North Carolina - WOR-2-8_12 (SPAdes) (version 2) | ecosystem: Environmental > Aquatic > Marine > Intertidal zone >...
CCGCGAGCTCCGCCGTCAGCCAGCCAGCCGGCGACCCGTCCGGGAATACCACCTCGGCGGCCAGGTCGGTCAGCAAGCCACCGCCGGCGTTGTCGACGGTGACCTCGAGAGGCGGGGGCGACGTCGGTCCGAGCTCGCCGAAGATCCGGGCCGTGTCCGGCAGCGTCGTAATCGTCGGCGCCGCGAGCACCGTAACCGTCGCGGTACCTCGCACGCCCCGGTAGGTGCATGTGATCGTGGCGGTTCCCGCCCCGACGGGGGTAGCCAGGCCGTCGGCGTCGATGGTGACGACGGAGATGTCGCTACTGGCACACTCGGCGTCGGCCTGGGACAGCACGCGGCCGTCGATGTCGGTGACGGTCGCGCTGAACTGCAGCGACGCACCACCCTCGAGCGTGCTCGCCGACTGGGGCGAGACCGTGACCGTCCCGATGGTGACCGCGACGACGTTGCGGCTCTCGCATCCCCACGTGAAGAGCGCGAGCGCCGCGGCGAGGGACAGGAGCCCGGCTTGCGCCGTCCTCTGGACGATCCGCCGGCGCGCCGCGGGACGGGTCCGGGCGTGCCTCATCGGAAGCGGTAGCGCACGAAGGTGAAGTCGAGCTGGCTACCGCGGGCGGAGACGGTCGGCATGCCGACGTCGAGGCCTCCCTCCGTCGCTTCCGTGCCCAGGATCGCGAGATTCTCCTCGCGTGCCTTCTTCGCGAACAGGTACGCTTCCACCGCGGCCCCGATCGTGACGACGGCCGCCAGCCCGATGCCGACCCCGAGGTACGGCCGCTCCGTGACCTCTTCGACCACGAGCCCCGGAGGACACGGCTCGCCGTCGGGCACCTCCTCGACACAGAGGACCGTCACCTCTCGGATCAACGCGCCGGCCGCGATGAAGAACGTCGCCGACGCCAGCGCCGCGGCCCCCCGTCTCGGCCGCTGCGTGTAGAACTGGCCCATGCCGGGAAGCGCCCCCAGCGCCAGCGCCTGCGTCGGGTTGGGCAGAGAGACCGCCGCCATCCCCTCGAGCGCGCCGATACGCTGGGCCACGAAGATCCCGTCTTCGTCGGTCGGGTCGTCCACGACGTCCAGATACCGGCGATAATCGGCCAGCGCCGGGCCGAGCCGACCCAGGTAGTCGTGGATGACGGCCCGGTTGTACAGCGGCTCGGACCACGTCGGCACGACGTCCAGCGCCACCGAGAACGAGTCGATCGCCTCGACCCACAGCGTGTCGTCGGCGGCCTCGAGCCCCGCGACGAAGCTCCGTTGGGCCCGAACCGGGAGCCGCACACGGATCTGCTCGTACATCTCGTCGATGCGCTCGCGCGCCAGCTCGGCGCCCGCCGGGTCGAAGCCCAGGTCGATCGCTCGGCAGTACTCGTCGATGGCCTCCTGGGTCCGGTCGAGGCTTTCCAGCGCGTTGGCCCGACGAAACGCGTACTCCGCCGACGTCGGATCGAGCTCGGACGCCTGAGCGAGCAGCACCGCTTCACCCTCGAAGTCGCCGAGCGTGCCCGCCTGCTGCGCGTCCGACGCGAGCTGCGCCGCACGACGGCGCTCGCCCGGGTTCGGCGGCACCAGTGCCGCGGGTGCAGGACACATGTACGGGCCCGTTCCCGGCACCTCCCGCTTGAGCTCCGGGGCCGACCCGTTCGGCTGCTGCGCAGCCAGCGGCGACGCCACGGCCAGCGCTGCCATCGTCAGCGCCCCGAACAGCGGGGCGCAGTGGTTCATGCCTTGGGTTCTGCTGAGCACGATCTCGGGGAGTGGGCGGCGTCGCGCCGTGCGCGGCCGGGGGGGATGGGGCGCTGGGAAGTTCTTTTCAAAGCTCCGAGCGGTCCCCGAGAGTGTCAAGAAAATCCATTCGCTACCGCTCGGGGGTGCGAGGTGTGGTCGAGGTACCGTGGGCCGCGTCGTCGCTCGATGCTACGCGAACCCCCGGAACGGGCCTCCGCGGGGAGCCTGCCGTGGACGCGTGCACGGCAATGGACATATTACGGGGCCGTCCCGCGCGAGCCCCGGGACCGTCCACTCCCGAAACGCGAGCATCCGTGCGGCCCAAACTCCTCATCTTCGGCGCCTTCTTCCCGACGATCATGGCGCTCGACGTGGTCACCAAGCGCTGGGCGCTCGAGACGCTCGCCTTCGAGAGCCGGGAGATCTTCGGCGGCCTCATGCCGCTGACGCTCGCCTTCAACAAGGGTGCGGCCTTCGGGATGCGGATCGGAGACGATTCCCGCTGGTTCTTCATTCCGGTGACGATCGTCGCCCTGATCCTCCTGGGGATCCTCTATCGACAGGCCGAAGAGCGGGACTTCCTGCGGATCACCGCGATCTCGCTCGTCGTCTCCGGAGCGATCGGCAACCTGTACGACCGCGTGCGCTGGGACCGTGGCGTGGTGGACTTTCTGGGCCCGGTCGACCTCGGGCTCTGGGACTTCCCGATCTTCAACGTGGCGGACATGGCCATCACCTGCGGCGCCATTCTGCTGGCGATCTCCTTCTGGATCGAAGAACAGCAGGAGCGCGCCGTCGCTTCGGCCTCGGCCGGAGGCGGACGGGAGGTTGCACCTGTGCCGCCGGAGACCGGGCCCGAAAGTGTCGGACCCGAGAGGATCGTGGCCGAGGACGTCTCCGGGCCGACGGCCTAGGATTCGCCGCCCGTTCCGGGCTGAAAGAGCAGATACCGGACCCGGCGCCCCTTCATCTGCGTGACCCGTAGCGTGCCCGACGTGAGCTCGACCTCGTCTCCGACCACGGGGATGCGGTTCAGGCGCCCCAGCACGAGCCCCCCGATCGTGTCGTAGCCCTCCTCCTCGTCCTCCGAGGGCTCGAACTGAAGGCGCTGCGATGCCTCCCGTAGCGTCGCACCGCCCCACACGCGGATGCGTCCGTTCGCGAGGGCGTGGAAGTCCTCGGGCTCATCGGCCTCGTGCTCGTCCTGGATCTCCCCGATGATCTCCTCGATGAGATCTTCGAGCGTCACGATGCCGGCGGTGCCGCCGAACTCGTCGACCACGATGGCCATCTTGGTCAGCTGGGCGCGCATCTCGGGGATCAGATCCTCGACGCGCTTGGACGCGGGCGCGAAGGGCACCGGCCGAATGATCTCGGCGAGCTCCGTCCGGCCCTCCCGATGGGCGCGCCAGACGTCACGGCCGAGAATGATGCCGACGATCTTGTCGAGGCTCTCCTCGAAGACCGGGAGGCGCAGGTGGCCCGTATCGAGCATGACGGACTGCGCATCCTCGATCGAGGCCGTCGAGGGGATGCCCACGACGTCGGTGCGCGGTGTCATGACCTCGCCCACCGACACCTCCTCCAGGCGGATGACCTTGCTCACCACCGAGAACTCGTCTTCGTCGAGGGTGCCCTCCCGACGTCCGATCTCGGCGAGGACTTCGATCTCGCTCCGGCTGACCGTCGGGCGATCCCCCGTCGGCGTGAGCAGGCTCGACAGCCATCCGAGCGGGATCAGCACGGGCTTCATCGAGACGATCATGGCCCGGAGGATGTACGCGGACGGCTTGGCGAGTCGCTTCCAGTAGGTGGCGCCGATCGTCTTCGGCACGATCTCGGTGGCCAGCAGGACCGCGACGGTGAGCACGCCGGAGAAGACACCGACCCACGCGTCTCCGAAGACGACGGCGGCCTGGGCCCCCGCGAGGGCCGCGCCGATGGTGTGCGCGATCGTGTTGAGCGTGAGGATGGCCGCGATGGGCTCCTCCACGTTCTTCCGCGCGTGCGCGAGCCAGTCGCCGGCCCACTCCCCGCGGTTCTGCAGCAGGGCGACGTAGGCGTGGGTGATCGAGAGGAAGACCGCCTCGAGGATCGAGCACAGAAAGGAGATCGAGAGGGCGATCGTGACGATCGTGAGGAGCGTGGCCATGGGTCCGACGAGCGGGAACTCCCTTGATATGGTCGTTCGGGAACGGCCTATTACGCCGTCACGGGCGCTCGGCCTCCGGGGCCGGGCGCAGCACTACGAAGAATCGTGTCCGTCGGGTGCGGCAGCAACCGCACCGGGGCATGCTGAGAGAGTCGCATGAGCATGGATCGCCGCAGCCTCGTCGCGTTCGCCGCCGTCATGGGCCTCACTGCGTGCGGCGGGGCTTCGACAGGTGGGCCGGCCGGGGAGTCGTCGACACGTCCTGCATCGCCCGGCGTGGAAGACGTGCGCGGGACCTACTACGTGTACGTCGGAGCCGAATCCGCCGACCTCATCCACAGGGTCAGGCTCGACGCCTCGGGGGTGACGGTCGACCAGACGACCCCCGTGGGGGAGATCGCCGTGGAGACCGAGGGACCTCACGGGCTGAACGTGTCGCCCGACGGCCGCTACCTCTACATGACGACCGCCCACGGCGTGCCCGACGGCAAGCTCTGGAAGTTCGAGGCGGGGCCCGACACGTTGGTCGCGGCGCCCATCCTGCTGGGGAACTTCCCGGCGACGCTCGATCTCACCCCGGACGGGCTGTACGCCTTCATCGCCAACTTCAACCTCCACGGGGAGCACGTCCCCTCCACCGTGTCGGTCGTCTACACGCCCGACCTCGTGGAGGTCGAGCAGATCCCGACCTGCACGATGCCGCACGGCCTGCGGATGGCGCCCGACGGACTCTTCGCGTACTCGCTGTGCATGATGGACGACCAGCTCGTCGAGATCGACACCCGCACGTTCGAGGTGTCGCGGAGGTTCTCGGTCGCGTCGGGGGCCGAGAAGGGGCTGACGGGCTGGGAGCCGCCCGAGATCGTGACGGGCCGCAACGGTCTCATGCGGCCGATGGCGACGACGGGTAGCATGGATCACCGAGCCATGGAGCCGACGTGCTCGCCCACCTGGGTCCAGCCGGCGCCCGACGATCGGACGCTCTACGTGGCCTGCAACAAGTCCGACGAGATCCTCGTGATCGACCGCGAGCGGTGGGCGCTGGTGCGCAAGTTCCCGGCGGGCCGCGCGCCCTACAACCTCGGGATCACGCCCGACGGTCGCACCCTCGTCGCGTCGCTCAAGGGTGGCGGTCAGGTTCAGTTCTTCGACGCCGCCGCGGGCACGAGCCATGCGATCGTGCCCTCCACGACGACCGTCACGCACGGGGTCGCCGTAACCCCCGACTCGCGCTTCGCGTTCGTGAGCGTGGAAGGGAAGGGCGCGGAGCCGGGCAAGGTCGACGTGTACGACCTCCGCTCCTTCGAGCTCGTGGGATCCGTGGGTGTGGGGCAGCAGGCAGGCGGGATCATCTTCTGGAAGATGGAGCCAGCGGGCTGACGTCGCGCAGGGGGCGGAGCGCGGACGTCTGCTCCGAGGCTGGCCGCGAGCCGTTCGCGCCGGGATCGGGGGCGGCTTCGTCTTCGGGGGTGGCTTCGTCTCAGGGTCCGACGCCGGAACCGAGCGCTTCGAGTCGCGCCCGGGCCTCGTCCCTGGCGTCGCGAAGCTCCGGGTCGGGGTTGCGCCAGTGTCGAAGGAGGAGCCGGTAGTACTTGCGGGCCTGCTCGACGTCGCCGTCTTCCTCGGCCATCTCGGCGAGCGCCTGGTACGCGAGCGGCCGCACGTAGCTGTCCCAGGGGCTCCACGACTCGTCCAGACCGACGTAGATGCGCCGCGCGAGCGCGCGGTCGCCCAGCTCACGCTCGAGCTCTGCGCGAAGGACCCGGGAACGCACCAGGTCGGGCAGTGGCTGGACGGTGGAGGCGTGCGGGATCTGGTATTCCATGTCGCGCAGCTGCGTGAGCGCCGCTCGACGGTCACCTCCGCGAAGCGCGACCTCCGCCCGCAGGCTCGACTCCGCGTCGGCCTTGAGCGACCGCAGGTGTGGAAAGTCCGGACGGGCCGCCATGTCGTCGAGCAGGCCGACCGCCTCCGAGAAGCGGTCGAGCTGCAGAAGGACCAGCGCCCGGAAGTAGTCCCTCTGATAGCCGAAGAACGCCACGCTCAGATCCTCGTATGGTGGCAGCCAGCTCGAGTCGTAGAGCGTCTGTGGATCCACCGCCGCGAGTAGATCGTTCAGCGTGGCCAGCCGCTCCGGGTCGGGAGGCAGAGCGCCGGAGGTGAGGGCGAACGCCTCGATGAGGAGCCACGACGGATCGTCCGACTGGCTGAGCTGCTCGAGCGTGGCGCGCGCCTTCCCGAGCTCGCCTCGCGTCGCGTACAATCCGGGCTCCAGCGCCTCGAGATAGGCGTCACCGGGGGCGGAGGTGTCGAGGAGCGTCTCGGCACCGAACGGATCCCTGGCGAAGCGCGCCGCGCCGTGCGTCGCGTAGAAGCGGTAGAACCAGTCTCGCCCCTCCAACTTCTCGCGGAGCGCTGCCTGACGCGTCGAGTCTCCCGCGAGAAAGGCGTACATGGCCTCCGCTTCGACGGCGCGTTCACTCTCGGGCGCGACCGCAGCGAAGTGGTCCGCGATCTCGCGCAGGACCTCGACCGAATCGTAGAGGGCCAGGAGACGGGCGAGGTGGAGCTGGGCTCCGAGGTTGCGCGGCTCGAGGTCGGTCACCCGCCGGAACGGCTCGATGGCCGCCGAGAGTGACTGGCCGTACCGGGGCCCCTCGTGGAAGACCGTCTCGCCGTACTGCGCGAGAACCTCGAGGTCCGAGGGGTAGCGCTGGGCGAGCGCCTCGAACGCCCTGTGCGCGCCGGCGCCGTCGCCGTTGCGTCGCAGGGCGAGCGCCTCGAGGAGGGCTCGCTCCCGCTCCGGGAGGCGATCGGCCAGCTGCAATGCACGCTCGGCCGAGGATCGGACATCGTAGGCGTCGATCCAGTCCGCCACGATGCTCTTCCGGTAGAAGGCGAGGGCGAAGGTGCTGTCGAGCGCCACCGCGCGATCGTACGCCTCGGCGGCTTCCCGGTACCTGCCTTCGCGGTAGAGCTGCTCACCCTGCAGATACTCCTTGACGGCAGGGAGCGACGAGGAGGTGGCGGTGGCGAGTCGCTGAAGGCGGTCGCCGCCCTGCGTGAGCGTGCCCGAGACCAGGTCGACGACCAGCGAGTCGAGAACGTCGAAGAGATCCGCGGCCGAGCCGTCGCGTACGCCCGAGGTCGGCTCCGCGTCGGGTTGGAGGGTGTCGTGCAGGTACGCGGTCACCGTGAGCCGTCCGCCGACCTCGAGGACGTTCCCGGTGATGAAGCGTCCGGCCCCGAGCCCGGCCGCGAGCCGTCGTGACTGCTCCGGGTCGTACGGGCTCGATCCGAGCTCGTGCAGGAGCGCGATCACGCGTCGCGGATCCACCGTGGAGATCGCGCCGGCTCCGTCGAGCTTGACGCTCACCAGGTCGACGATTCCCTCGCTGAGGTAGTCGAACGTCTCGGAGCCCCGGACGGAGAAGGGGAGCACGGCCACCCGGTTCGGCACGATCTCCACCTCCGGTTCAGCCTCGAGCGCGATCCGATTCGCCCCGAGCCACCATCCGAAGGAGAGAGAGAAACCCAGGAGGACCAGGACGACGGCACCCGTGCGCACACTCACCCACGGCGTTTCGACCGCGCCTTCGGCGACCGTGTCGTGCGACGCGCGCCGGAGGCCCTCGGGCGTGAGATCGAAGAGCCAGGAGAGAACCGCGGCCACGGGGAGGCCCGCCGCGGCGAGGAGGACCAGGCCCCGCATGGTGGACTCGGGGGCCCCGAGGGCGGGGAGCACCAACTCGGCCACCTGGAGCACGGCCCAGGCCGCGGCCAGGTAGACCAGCACCCCCCGGACCGTCTTCCGGCGCTTCAACTCCTCGACGAAGCTGCTGGAGCGACGGGGATCGGTCATCGGAATACGTCTTGGTTCATGTCGCGGGGGCGCTCAACAGACGGCGAGCCCGTGGGTGTCTATACTTCGACGTCGTTCTTGCCCCGGGTCCGTCACGATCGGGTGCTTTCAACCCTGAACGTGACTAAGGTACCGAGACCCGAGCAAGACGCCGGAGGCCCGATCTTGCGGGCGCCGCGTGTCCCGAAACCGGAGACTTCGAAGCCCATGCAGAGATTCCTCGCACGTTTCGCGTCCGTCGCCCTTTTCGTGGCGACCCTGGCAGCACCGGTCCTCGCCCAGAGCCGGGTCACCGATCCGGAAGCGTTCTTCGGACACGAGGTCGGCGCCGACTACGTCCTCTTCAACTACGAGCGGATGCACGATTACGTGATCCGGCTCGCCAACGAGTCCGATCGGATGGTGCTGGACACGATCGGGTACACCGAGGAGGGGCGGCCGCAATTCCAGGCCATCATCACCTCCCCGGAGAACCACGCGCGCCTCGATCGGTTCAAGGAGATCAGCCGGCGGCTGGCGAAGTCGGAAGGGGTCAGCCGCGAAGAAGCGGCTCGGCTCGCCGCGGAGGGCAAGGCGGTCATCTGGATCGACGGTGGGCTGCACGCGACGGAGGTGCTCGGCGCGGCGCAGCTGACGGAGCTGATCTATCGGCTGAACGAATACACGGACGAGGAGACGCTGCGGATCCTCGACGACGTGATCGTCCTGGCGACCCACGCCAATCCGGACGGCATGACGCTCGTGTCGGACTGGTACATGCGCATCGACGATCCCATGGCGCGGTCCACGTCCGGTGTGCCGGTGCTCTACAACAAGTACGCGGGCCACGACAACAACCGCGACTTCTACATGGCGGCGCTGGCGGAGACCCAGAACATGAACCGGTCGATGTACCGGGAGTGGTTCCCGCAGATCGTCTACAACCATCACCAGACGGGTCCGCGGGGCACGGTCATGTTCGCGCCGCCGTTCCGCGATCCGCCGAACCACTACCTCGATCCGCTCATCATCACGTCGCTCGACCGCGTGGGCTCCGCCATGCACCAGCGCTTCGTGCTGGAGGGGAAGGGGGGCACGACGATGCGCTCCGGAGCTTCGTACTCCACGTGGTGGAACGGCGGGCTCCGGACGACGCCTTATTTCAAGAACATGATCGGGCTGCTCACGGAGACGATCGGGCATCCGACTCCGATGGAGATCCCGTTCATTCCCGGGCGTCAGATGCCGAAGGCGGACATTCCGCTCCCGATCGAGCCGGGCCCCTGGCATTTCCGGCAGTCGGTCGAGTACTCCCAGACCGCCAACTGGGCGGTGCTCGACTACGCGTCGCGCAATGCGGACCACCTGCTGTTCAACATCTGGCAGATGGGCCAGAACGCGATCGAGCGCGGCAGCGGCGATTCGTGGACCACGCTCCCGTTCGAGATCGACGCCGCCGCCGAGGCCATGGAAGAGGGCACGCGCGAAGACTGGGAGCGCATCCTGCGCGACCCAGCCGATCGTAACCCGAGGGGCTTCATCATCCCCTCCGATCAGCGCGACTTCCCGACCGCGACGAAGTTCGTCAACACGCTGATCTACAACGGCGTGGACGTGCACCGCGCCACGGCGGAGTTCCGGGTAGGGGGGACGAGCTACCCGGCCGGCTCGTACGTGGTGAAGGCCGCGCAGGCCTTCCGGCCGCACGTGCTCGACATGTTCGAGAAGCAGCAGCATCCCAACGACTTCGCCTATCCGGGCGCTCCGCCGACCGCTCCGTACGACAACACGGGCTGGACGCTCGCGTGGCAGATGGGCGTGGAGTTCGACCGGATCCTGGACGGCTTCGACGGGCCGTTCGAGCTCATCCCGGACGTCATCGACACCCCGCCGGCCGGCATGATCGCGGGCGCGTCCAACGCCCGCGGATACGTCGTGGACCACGTCAACGACGCGTTCACGGCCGTGAATCGGGTGCTCGCCGCCGGGGACGACGCCTGGTGGTACATGGATCCCCTGACCGCTGGCGGGACGACGTTTGCCGAGGGGGCCTTCTACCTCGAGACCGATCGCGACGTCATCGAGCGCCTGGCCGAGGAGAAGGGCCTGCACTTCGTGGGTGTCGCGGAGCGCCCGAGCGGCGATGCGATGCGGCTCGAGCCCGTGAAGATCGGTCTCTGGGACCGGTACGGGGGCTCGATGCCCTCCGGGTGGACCCGCATGATCCTCGAGGACTTCGAGTTCGACTTCGACGTGCTCTATCCGCCGGACTTCGACGAAGGGGACCTCGACGACTACGACGTGCTGGTCTTCGAGGACGGTGCCATCCCCGGCATGAACGGGGAGGGCGAGCGGCGCTTCGGGGGTCGTGGACCAGACCCCGAGACCGTGCCGGCCGACTTCCGGCGGCGGATGGGGGAGATGACGGCCGAAACGACGGTTCCGCAGATCCTCGATTTCGTGCGGGACGGAGGAGCGGCGGTCGCGATCGGCTCGTCGGCGAGCCTGGCGTATCACGCCGACCTCCCGGTGGAGAACCACCTGATGGTCGACGGGCGGGAGTTGACGCGTGAGGAGTACTTCACGCCCGGCTCGGTGCTCGACATGAAGGTCGAGCACGTAAGCCCCCTCACGCACGGCTTCGGAGATCGGACGAACGTGCTGTTCAGCCACTCCCCGACCTTCACGCTCGCGGCCGGGGCCGAGGCACAGGGTGTGCGCCGTATCGGATGGTACGACTCCGCGCAGCCGCTGAAGAGCGGCTGGGCGTGGGGCGAGCGCTACCTCGAGAACGGGGTCGGCGCCCTGGAGGCCGACTACGGGGAGGGGAAGATCTTCCTCTTCGGGCCGAAGATCACCTTCCGGTCGCAGTCCCACGGGACCTTCGGCTTCCTGTTCAACAGCATCTACTACGGCGCGGCCGACGATCGGCCGATGTCGCAGGACTGAGCGAGCCGCGGCTCGGGTGGGGCGGCGTTCGGCGGGTAGCCGGGCGCCGCCCCCGTTTTTCTAGGTGGGCTGGTCGGTAGGCCGCACCAGGATCTCGCTCACCGAGACGTGGTCCGGGCTCGTGACGGCGAACTCCACCGCGCGCGCCACGTCCTCCGGCTGGAGGGTGCGACGGCCTTCCCAGGCCTCGTCCCAGGCGGACTTGAGCTCGGGCTGATCGTCGATCAGCTCGGTGGCGACGTACCCGGGCTGGATGTCCGTGACCCGGATCCCGTGGGCGTTGCCAAGCTCCAGATGCAGGCCCCAGCCGAGGGCGCGCACGGCGAATTTCGTCGCGGCGTAGACGGTGGCGCCGGGGAAGGGACGGCGCCCGGCCACGGAGCCGACGCTCACGATGTGCCCCGACCGTTGCTCGAGCATGTGCGGCAGGGCGGCCGAAAGGAAATGAAGGACGCCCTTCACGTTGACGTCGACCATGCGGGTCCAGTCGTCGATCGCGTTCTCCGTGATCGGCGCGATCTTCATGATGCCGGCGTTGTTCACGAGGATGTCGAGCCCGCCCAGCTCGTCGATGGTGCGCCCGACGACCTCGCGGACCTGGTCGACGTCGGCCACGTCGGCTGGCAGTGCGAGGGCCTGACCCCCGGCCGCCCGGATCTCGTCGCAGTGGGCTTCGAGCCGGTCAGCCCGGCGGGCGGTCAGCGCGATCGAGGCTCCTGCGGCGGCGAGGGTCCGCGCGACGGCGTGCCCGATGCCGGCCGAGGCGCCGGTGACGAGGGCCGTGCGGCCGGACAGAGGAAGAGAGTCGGTCATGGTCGGGTTCGGTGTGGGGTCACGGGTCGGGATCGGCCGGGCGAGCCGGCACGCGTATCGTACGAAGGCGTGGCCCCCGGGTCACCCGGTCGCCGCCCGATGCGGTGGGCGACCCTGTAAACGCTTGATTTTCCTGCCGATTTCGGCAAAGGTTCGGGCGCCTGAACCCAGCCGGATCTCGACCCGGATCCATGGGCCGTGTCCGATTCCACCCCTGAGCCGGTGAAGCCCTCGAGCGTGGCCCTGCCCATCACGTCAGCCATCGTCGGCTGGTTCGCCCGCGTCGGGCGGGCGTACCGCATCACGCTCGAGCATGCGGGAGCGCTGGGCATGCTCGTGTGGGAGTCGCTCGTGGCGGTCTTGAAGCTCCGCGTGAGCTTCCGCGACGTGCTGACGCAGATGCACATCATGGGCATCCAGAGCCTGCCGATCGTGTTCGTGACGGCGTCGCTGGCGGGGATCGTGACGAGTCAGCAGGGCGGCTATCAGCTCATCTCGTCGTCACCGCGCTACGTGCTGGGGACGCTCGTCGTGCAGAGCGTCGTGCTCGAGCTCGGCCCGCTGCTCACCGCGATCGTGCTCGTCGGCCGAATCGGTGCCCGGATCACGGCGGAGCTCGGCACGATGGTGGTGTCCGAGCAGATCGACGCCTTCAAGTCCCTCGGCCGCGATCCGGTGGCCATTCTCGCCGCGCCGCGCATCATCGCCGGGATCATCACGATGCCGCTCCTGGTCGGCTTCGCGGACGTGATCGGGATCTACGCCGGGATGATCATGGCTGACCTCGACGGGGGGCTCGGGAAGGAGACCTTCTTCTACGGCGCCCGCCTCTTCTGGCACAGCTGGGACCTGTTCTACGGATTCTCCAAGGCCGTGGTGTTCGGCTTCGTCATCCCGGTCATTTCGGTGCACATGGGGCTCCGTACGAGGGGGGGAGCCGAGGGGGTGGGACTCCAGACGACGCAGGCCGTGATGTTCATGATCCTGACGATCCTGATCATCGACGCCCTCTTCCCGCCGCTGATGCTGCAGTAGGAGCGTGTCGTGATCCGCTACATCAACGTTCACAAGGCGTTCGACATCCCGGTGCTCTCGGGCGTGGACATGACCGTGGAGACGGGAGAGATGTTCGCGCTCTTCGGTCCGTCGGGGACGGGAAAGAGCGTCCTGCTCAAGACGACGATGGGTCTGATCGTCCCCGACCGCGGCGATGTCGAGGTGGACGGGATCTCCGTGTATCACGGGCCGTCCGACGCCCTGGAGCAGATCCGCCGAAAGGTCGGATACGTGTTCCAGCACGCCGCGCTCTTCGACTCGCTGAACGTCCTGGACAACGTGGCGATGGGGCTGCCGGAGGACGAGCTCGCGCGCATGTCGCGTGTCGAGACCGCCCGGAAGGTCTGGGAGGCCCTCGAGATCGTGAACCTGGAGCCGCGGGAGATCCTCGGGAAGCTGCCGTCGGAGCTCTCCGGCGGGATGAAGAAGCGCGTCGGCATCGCCCGGGCGATCGTGGGCCGACCCGAGATCCTCCTCTGGGACGAGCCCACGACGGGGCTCGATCCGATCAACACGGCGGCGGTCGAGCGACTCATCCAGCGACTGTCGCAGGAGCTCGAGGTGACGTCACTGGTCGTCACGCACGACGTGGAAGGCGGTCTGCTCATATGCGACCGCGTGGCGATGCTGCACAGCGGGACCCTGCGGTTCTGCGGCACCGCGCAGGAATTCAGAGACAGCCCGGACCCTGTGGTCCAGGCATTCGTGGACCGGGCAGCCGCCGTGGCTGCCCTGGATATGGCTGTGACCTGACATGAGCGATACCAACAGCGGTCGGCGCAACGCCTCCGACGAGGAAATCCTCGCCGCGGTCCCTCGAGGCTCGGGCGGGAAGGAGGCTCAGGTCGGCGTCTTCGTCCTGCTCGGCATCATCTCGTTCGTTCTCGTCCTCTTCTGGATGACCGACCCGGCGACGTTCCGGGGCCGGTACATGCTGGTCACGGAGGTCGACAACGCCGGTGGCGTCCGGTCGGGTGACCCGATCCAGATGCAGGGGGTCAACATCGGCCGCGTGCACGGCTTCGAGATGGTGGAGAACAACCGCGTCTTCATCACCATGGAGATCGAGGGCGAGTGGCAGATCCCCATGGGCTCTCGCACCGTCATGGGAGAGTCGGGGCTCTTCGGCGGCCGCGTCCTGGAGATCGTGCGGGGACCCGGGCCCGGGGTGTACGCGGACTTCGACACCATCGCGGGCGAGGGCGCCGCGGGCGGAGGCTTGCTGTCTTCGGTCGACGTCCTGAGCGCCCGCGCGGAGTCCGTGCTGGAGTCGATCGATCAGATGCTCGACGAAGAGACGGTGGGCTCGTTTCAGGGCTCGGCGCGGGAGCTCGAGGGCCTGCTACGCGATCTCTCGACGGTCACGCGTGAGCAGAGAGTGCAGCTCGCGGACCTCACCGCCAGCCTGACGCGCGCCGCGGAGGGCGTGGAGGCGGCCTCCGCGGCCGGGCCGGACATCGCATCGGCCATCGCCCGCGCGGACTCGGCGATGGCGACGCTGGCCGAGACCAGCGAGTCGCTCGACACCGCCGTGGCCTCGCTCGGCACGATCCTCGGGCGCATGGAGCGCGGCGAAGGCACGCTCGGCCGCCTCTCGACCGACGAGACCCTCTACGTGAGCCTCAACGACGCCGCGCAGAGCCTCAACACGCTGCTCGCGGACCTGCAGGCGAACCCCAACAAGTACATCAACATTTCGATCTTCTGACCGCTGCGTGAGGGCGGACGGGCGCCCGATACCGCTTTGGTTTGGGGGGGCGTGCGGGGCCCCTCCGGAGGCGCTGGGCTTCGGCGAGGTTCCGCCGGGCCGATCCGTGGGCGTTCGGGGCTCGCCTCGCAATGCGCCCCTGCGGGGCCCCGCACGCCCCCCGCACGCACGGGTGGCGGGCGCCCGTCCGAACTCCGTAGCGGTCGAGAAGCCAGGCGAGGTAGCACAACCGTACCGGCCCAAGCGGCGCCCCGCGCCGCAAATGCAGGCGGGTCTCCGCCCGCAGGCGGGCTCGGACCACGCCGCGGAGCGCGCCTCGCTCGACTCGGGCACACCCCGGGGGGAAACGACCGACGCGCTGGGCCCGTAGCGAGCGCCAGCGCGTCGAAGCGGCGTGGTCCGCGCCCGCCTGCGGGCGCCCAAAACGCTCTACCAGCCCGGCGCCAGGTTGAAGCCCCAGTGCCAGCCCTTCGTGGGCCGCTGCCACGGATACGCGTAGTACGCCTCGAGGATCATGAAGCCGAGGATGTTCATCCGAGCGGAGAGGCCCGTCGAGAAGACCGGCACACGCTCCGTCGAGGTTCGGCTCCACTCGAGAACCGGGCTGCCTCCCGCCTGACAGGTGAAGCCACCCCCGGTGGGGTCCTGCACGCAGTCGGGGCTGTCCCATGCGAGGCCCGCGTCGGCGAACGCCACCAGCTCGGTCGGGATGAACGGGAAGTTGATGATCCCGTACTGCTCGACCCCGATGAACGGGATGCGCATCTCGACACTTCCGACCGCCAGCCGGTTTCCGTAGAGGCGGTTCAAGGTCGGACAGCTGTTGTCGGCCGTCGCGGACTGCGCGCATTCGAAGCTGTCGTAGCTCTCGAAGGCGTAGCCACGGATGAAGGTCTCGAAGCCCAGGAAGAGCGGGTTCAGGATCCCGAAGCCGTCCTGGGTCTGCTCACCCGGGGTGAGCCCGTAGCGACCGTAGTGCAGCGCGCGCACGCCCACCGTGAGGTTGCGGTGCGGCGCATAGTACCGCCGGAAGTCGGCAATGATCGTCGAGAAATCCACCGTCCCGGTCGTCTGCTCGAACTCGAGCCGATATCGGGATCCGCGAATCGGCGACACGAAGCCGAAGAAGGCGTTGTCTCCGACGAGCGCGACCGAGCTCTGCGCAAGGTTCAGCGGGTCGGGTGACGGGAGTCTCTCCCGGTCGTACCCGACGTACGAACCTCCGACGTAATAGAATTTCTCGAGCTCGAAGTCGTAGCTGTATCGGGTCAGCCCCAGGCCGAATTCGAGTCGCTCCGTCGTGGAGAAGGGGTACTGGACCTGCCCGTTCGCGGTGGTGATGAAGACCCGCTGACGGAGGAGCCCCTGGTACGTCCCGACTTCGTCCTGCGAGAAGGTGTAGCGCCCGAACTGATACGGGATCCGACCGCCGGACACGATCCAGTTCCATCTTCGCGTCTGATCGGCGTAGAAGAGCTGCCCGCCGATGTCCTTGAAGGTCCCCTGCGCCTGGAGCGCGACGCCGATGACCTTGTCGCCCAGCATGTCGCTGAAGTAGGCGGAGGTGGCTCCCCCGATGTAGTTGCCGTAGCTGTCGGTCCCGACGCCGATGGTCGGCTGCCCGACGTAGTCCAGCGAGAAGTCCGTGCTGTAGGGCTGGGCCTCCTCGTCGATCCACGTTCCGCTCGGCACGAGCCCGGTCGTGGCATCGGACAGGTACGTCGCGATGCGGCTGAAGCGCTCGGGGTTGGCCGGGACGAGCCTCCGCCCGGGCTGCATCTCCGGGCGCTCCACGATGGTCGCCGTGGGCGCCGGCTTCTCGATCGTGTTGGTGTAGATGTGGAACTCGCGCTGGTCGAACACCGTGAAGGCGAGCGTCCCGTCGGCGGCCAGCGACATCGCCGGGGAGAGGTACGTGTGCCCGCTCACGCCCGTCGCCGCGTTCGTGTGGCGCAGGACGGTGCCGTCGCGCAGGTCGAGCTCGTAGACGTCGCTCACGCCGTCCTGGTCGGACAGGAAGACGATGCGCTGCCCGTCGGCGGTGTATTGCGGGTTGATGTGCTTCACGTTCCCGAAGACCGGGATGACCGTGACGTCGCGGGTCGCGACGTCGATCGTCGCCAGCTGGAACTTGCTGTAGACGAGGTTCTCGAAGTTGGTTTCCGGGCCCCGGTCGGACGCGAACGCGATCGTCGAGCCGTCCGGCGACCAGGTCGGCTGCAGGTCGGCGAACTTGTCGTCGGTGAGCCGCGTCAGCTCCTCGGTCTCCAGGTCGTAGAGGTAGAGGTCCGAGATCCCGCCGACGGATCCGGAGAAGGCCATGTGGCGTCCGTCCGGCGACCACGCCGGGTTGGCGATGGCCCCGATGCCCTCGATCTCGATGCGCCGCTCGACCATTCCGTTGCCGGACCGCACGATGACGATCCGGTTGTCGCCGCCCGCGACGACGACGTAGGCGAAGTGCTCGCCGTCGGGCGACCACGTGCCGGAGGAGTCGATGTACCGCAGGGCGTCGATGTGCGGGTCGGCGTTCGCGCTCGAGAGCTTCCGGATGATCTTTCCGGTCGCGGTCTCGGCCATGTAGAGGTCCACGGAGAAGAGGTCCTTCTCCGAGAGGAACGCGATGTACTGTCCGTCCGGGCTCAGGGCGGGCGAGATGTTCACCGACCCCGACCCCGTGCACGGGCAGAGAATGGCCTGGCCCATGTCGGCCGGCGGGTCCCGTCCTTCGACGAAGGGGAGGTACTCCTCCTGGGTGGCCTGCTTCCAGCGCGCGGACAGCGTGTCCGTGTCCATCGCCAGGACCTGCTGGATCGCGCCTTCGAAGCCGACGCGCAGGGAACGCCGGTACACCTGCACCACGGCATCGTCGCCGTAGGTCCCGCCGATGTACGCCCAGAGCGCTTGGCCGAAGCGGTAGGGGAAGTACCGCGCGTCCCGCGTGAGCTGCCGGATGGTCGGGAGGTCGTCGCGCATGACCGCGTCCCGCATCCACATCGCGGTGAGCGGGTCGTCGCGGCCCACCGACATGTACTCGGCCATACCCTCGACCAGCCAGAGCGGCAGCGTGCTGAGGCCCTGGAGACCGCCTCCGCGCCGAGACTGCGCGATGTTGTACTGGAAGGCGTGCACCAGCTCGTGGCCGAGAACGTGGTCCGTGTCCCAGTACGACCCGGTCATCGGCATGATGACCCGGTTCTTCAAGGACTCGGTGACACCACCGGTCCCCTCGCCGATGAAGCCGGAAAGCGTGTTGGTCTGCTGGAAGTCCGGGTGGTCGGCGTACATGATGACCGGCTTCAGCGACTCGAACTCGTGCTGGAAGGTCCGCGCCAGCCGCTCGTACCACCGCTCGCCCATGCGCGTGACGTCCTCCATGCCTTCGCGCATGACCGGGTAGTAGTACCAGTTGAAGTGGTCGGTCGTGAGGATGTGGAAGTCGAAATCGTCGAACTGGACCTTGTTGCGCCCGAAGTACTGCGCGTCCACCTCCGCCGGAACCGCTCCCAGGGCGAGCAGCCCGAGCAGGAGCGCGACCGGCCCGCGAGCGGACCGTTCCCTGGATTGGGACTTCTTCATCACGACCTCTTCTATGGTTTGCCGCCACCCGATCCGAACCGTGTGACGACCGTCCGGCTGTGACTTGCACAATACCGTCGGCTGATCTCTCATGCGATGCTCCGGCAGGGCACCTCGAAGGGAGGAGTGTCTCCGCAACCGATTCGTTACCCGTGGTACCGTTCACTCGAAACGCCGATCCCGTCGAAACGGGTTCCCCGGCGCGTGTGCGACACCTTATATACTTCTCCGCATCCGTCTGGTGCCCTTGGGAGATCCTGCAGTGAAGATCTACGCCCGTCCCGCCCGGGTTCTTTCGATCATCGTCGTCGCCGTCGTGGCCCTTCTCGCGCAGGGATGTCGGGAAGACGGCACGGACGACGGAGGGTTGACGACCGAGGCCATTCCCTCGCCTGCGGGCCCCAACAGCGGCGAGCCGTTCGTCTCGTCGGACGGAAGCGGCGTGTATCTGAGCTGGCTGGAGCGAAGCGGGGAAGGGCACGACCTGCGCTTCGCGCGCTTCGACGGTATCTCGTGGAGCGAGCCGGCCACGGTCGTGCACGGCGACGACTTCTTCGTCAACTGGGCCGACTTCCCCTCGATCCGTCCGGGCCCCGACGGGACACTCTGGGCGCACTGGCTCGAGCGTGGACCCAAGGGGGGATACGACTACAGCGTTCGAATCGTCCACTCCACGGATGGCGGGGCCACCTGGTCCGAGCCGTGGACCCCCCACGAAGACGGCACGCCTACGGAGCACGGCTTCGTGTCGGCGAGCTTTCAGGGCGACCGCATGGGCTTCGCCTGGCTGGACGGTCGGAAGACCGACCCGGCGCTCATCGAGGCCGACCCCGAGCACGTGCGTGAGATGACGCTCCGCTACCGCGAGGTGGCGATGGGAGAGGGGGCCGGCCCCGAGGTGCTGCTGGACGGGCGCGTGTGCGACTGCTGTCAGACGGCCTCGACGCTGACCGACGCCGGGCCGCTGGTCGTGTACCGGAACCGCACCGAGGCGGAGATCCGGGACATCTACGTGACCCGTCGCGTCGACGGCACGTGGACGGAGGGCGCGCCCGTTCACGACGACGGGTGGGAGATCGGGGGGTGTCCGGTCAACGGTCCGGCCGTGGACGCCGTCGGGTCGAGCGTGGCCGTGGCCTGGTTCACGGCGCCCGGAGACGTGGCGCGTGCCAAGGTCGCGTTCTCCGAAGACGCGGGAGCCACCTTCGGCGATCCCGTCGTGGTCGACGACGGGAACCCGGCGGGCCGTGTCGACCTCCGGATGCTCGACGCCCGAAGAGCGCTCGTCACGTGGATCGAGCGAACCGGGGGTGATCGGGCCGAGATCCGCGCCCGCATCGTCGGATCCGATGGCCATGCCGGGTCGAGCGGAGCGCTCACGTCGACCACATCGACGCGCCCGAGCGGCTTCCCGCGCATGGCCCCGGTCGGTGACGGAACGCTGCTGCTGGCGTGGACGGACGTCACCGGCGAGGCCCCGACGGTGCGAACGGCCCGACTGGCGCTCGACGAATGATGCGTACGCTGTCTCACAGGGAGGATCCAAGGATGGGTGGAGGGAGAACCGCAGCCGGCGCCGGAGCGCCTCGTCTGATTCGAGGACTCGGGCTGATCCTGGCGCTTGCGATGACGGGGTGTGTCGCCGCGGAGAGCGCCGGTCCGCCGCGCGTGGGCGACCCGGCCCGGGACTACGCTGCGACGAACCTCGCGGGGGAGGAGGTCGCGCTCGCCGATCTCCGCGGCCAGGTCGTGCTGCTGAACTTCTGGGCGACGTGGTGCACGCCGTGCCGCATGGAGACCCCCTACCTTCAGTCGGTCTTCGAGGAGTATGCCGAAGACGGCTTCGAGATCGTCGGCGTCTCGATGGACACCGGCGACGCGGCGGACGACGTGGCGATGTTCGCCGAGGAGTACGCGGTCACCTACACGATCCTCCATGACCCCGAGATGCGGGGGATGGAGCTGTATCAGGTGCTGGGACTGCCGGCGACGTTCCTGATCGATCGGGAGGGCGTCCTGCGCTGGATGCGGTACGGGCCCATCCCCGAGGACGATCCCGAGTTCCTCTCGGCGCTCGACGATGTGATCTCGTGATCGACGTCGCCACGATCGAAACGCCGATCGGAGTCGTCGATCTAGCCCGTGCCCGCGAAAACGCGGCGCGCGTGGTCGCCTACGCCGACGTGCACGGGCTCGGCTGGCGGCCGCACATCAAGACCCACAAGTCGCGGACGATCGCGCGCATGCAGCTGGACGCGGGTGCCCGCGGCCTCACGGTCGCGACGCTGCACGAGGCGGAGGTCATGGCGGACCTCACGGACGACCTTCTGCTCGCCTATCCTCCCGTGGGTGCGACCAAGCTGGACCGCCTCCTGCGGCTGCCGGCAGGGCTCGACCTGAAGGTCGCGCTGGACTCGCTGGAGGTGCTCGAGCCGCTCGCGGGCGCTGCCCATGCGGCCGGCCGATCCGTGGGTGTCCTCGTGGAGCAGGACGTCGGGATGGGACGGGTCGGGGTCCAGGGCGCCGATCAGGTAGTGGCGCTCGCCCGCGCCGCCAGCAGCCTCGACGGCGTGGCGTTTCGCGGCGTTCTCTTCTATCCGGGTCACATCCGGATGAAGGAAGAGGCGCAGGGCGATCCGATCTCGGTGGTCGCCGGACGCGTCGGCGAGACGCTGGACGCGCTGGCGGCGGCGGACCTGAAGCCGGGGATCGTATCGGGCGGGTCCACGCCCACCCTCTGGCGCAGTCACGAGATGCCGGGACTCACGGAAATCCGGTCGGGGTCGTGCATCTACTTCGACCGCGAGGGCGTCGACGTGGGTGTGGCGGGCTTCGAGGACCTCGCCTACACCGTGCTTGCGACCGTGGTCAGCACCGCCGTTCCGGGCCATGCCGTCGTGGATGCCGGCTCCAAGGCACTCGCCAGGGAGTCGCGCGGCCGCGGAGGGGGGTTCGGCGTCTTGCTCGACCGGCCCGAGGTCACCGTCTCCGGCCTCTCCGAGGAGCACGGCGTGCTCGACCTTTCCGGCACGGCGTGGCGCCCCCGGATCGGCGAGCGCGTCCGCATCGTCCCGAATCACGTCTGCGTTTCCGTCAACCTGCAGGACCACCTGCTCGCGGTGGACAGGGGCGCCCATTCGATCCTCGAGCTCGAAGGCCGAGGCCGAACCGCATTCCATCAGGAGAAGTCATGAGCGAGCTCACGTCCGTGCACACCGATCACGCTCCGGCCGCGATCGGCCCCTATTCGCAGGCGATCGTGACCGACGGATGGGTCTTCTGCTCCGGGCAGATTCCCCTCGACCCGGAGACGGGCGAGTTGCTGCAGGGCAGCGTCGCGGAGCAGACGGAGCTCGTGCTGACGAATCTGCGTGCGGTGCTCGAGGCAGCCGGCTCTTCGTTCGATCGCGTGGTGAAGACGACCGTGTTCCTGTCCGACATGAGCACCTTTGCCGAGATGAACGAGGTCTACGCGCGTCACTTCGGAGCGCATCGGCCTGCCCGGGCCGCGGTGCAGGCGGGGGCGCTGCCCAAGTTCTGCGACGTCGAGATCGAGTGCGTGGCCCGTATCTGAGGGTCGCGAGGCGGCCTCGCGGGGACGCGAAAATTTCCCGAACCGTCTGTTGCGCCCCCCTCAGGCGCCCCGTACCTTGCCGTCACAACCCGGAGCGTGCAGTGACGAAGAAGAGGGAAAGCAGCCGGGAACGAACCGACCCTGCAGAGGGCTTTCGCAAGGCGAGGGCCCGATTCGGGGTTTTGGTGCATCGAGCATGCACCCTTACGGAGCGATGCTCCGAGCAGTTCATAGAAGGGTGGTTCACCATCAGTTTCATCCAAGCTGGAGGACGGACATGACGTCTACCACGTCAGCACGTCTCACATCCGGCATGCTTCGCGGGGGCCTCGTTCTGGCTCTCGTGGCCATGTTCGGATGGGCACCGGCTCCTGCGGCGGCCCAGGCAACGGGCACGCTCGTGGGAACGGTCCGCGACGCTGCCACGCAGCGTCCGCTGGAGGCGGTCCAGGTCTACATCGGCGGCACCGGAATCGGTGCGCTGACGAACGCCGCGGGTCGCTTCCTACTCCTCAACGTGCCGGCCGGCGAGCATACGCTCGTGGCCGAGCTCGTGGGGTACCGCTCCGGCTCGCAGACCGTGACGGTCGCGGCCGGTCAGTCGGTCGTGGCCGATTTCGCACTCGAGCAGACGGCGATCACCCTCGACCAGATCGTGGTCACGGGGGCCGGGGTCGCCACCGAGAAGCGCAAGCTCGGAAACACGATCGCCACGCTGGATGCGGCGACGCTCGACAACGCCCCGATCAGTGACTTCAGTCAGATGATCGCGGGCCGTGAGCCCGGCGTCGTTTCGCTTCCCTCGTCCGGGTACACGGGTGAGGGTGCGCGGATTCGCATCCGTGGTTCGTCCAGCCTTTCGCAGCTGAACGAGCCCATCGTCTACGTCGACGGGATCCGCGTGAACCGCGCGGCGGTCGACGCGAACAACGGTCAGGGCAACCCGAGCCGTCTGGACGATATCGATCCCAACTCGATCGAGCGCGTCGAGATCCTCAAGGGCGCCGCGGCGGCGACGCTGTACGGCACCGAGGCCTCGAACGGCGTGATCCAGATCTTCACGAAGCGGGGCCGCTCCGGCGCGCCGCGCTTCACGGCGCAGGGCGACTGGACGGGAATCTCGGTTCCGACGAACCGGATCGACCCGGTCGCGGACTACATCGGTCGCGACTGTGAGAACGTCGACTGCTCCGATCCGACGGATGCGGCGACGATCGCCGAGATCCAGGGCCGCATGCAGAGCCGCTTCGGGGTCACGCCGGGCGCCTTCGAGGCGTTCCAGCAGGACATCGTTCCCGAGTCGTTCTCGACCGGCTTCGGCCAGACGTACTCGGCTTCGGTGACGGGCGGCTCGGACGCGTTCCAGTACTTCGTCTCCGGTCGTTACCAGTCCGAGGATGGTCCGTACGACCTCGAGAAGAACTTCCCGGATGATCCGAACCTCGAGGCGGAGAACGACACGAACCGGCGGGCGGGCTTCACCTCGAACTTCACGGTGATCCCGAACCAGAAGGTCCGGATCGGCATCAGCACGCTGTACTCCGACATGGAGCACCACACGCCGGACAACGGGAACAACATCTACGGTGCGTTCTCGTCGATGCTGATGACGCAGCTGCGTCGGGCGACCGAGCAGGGCGATCCGGGCACGTTCGGCTCGAACTACTACGGCAACCCCGCGTTCGCGACGACGCGTGAGAACCTCTACCAGCAGAACTTCGTCAACTCCTCGCACTTCGCGGGAAGCTCGACGATCGGCTTTACGCCGACCGACGCGTTCCGTCTCGACGGTACGTTCGGGCTGGACTTCACGTCGGACGACGCGGTGGCCTTCCGCCCGTACGCCTGGAACGTCGACGGCTTCTCGGGCTCGACGCCGGATGGTCAACGGAGCGTCGACGAGTACCGCAGCCGCGAGATCACGGGTGACATCAAGGGCTCGCTGGTCAGCAACTTCGGCGACGCCATCGAGAACACCTTCCTGTTCGGTGGACAGGGCTTCCTGCGCCAGAATCAGCGCGCGGGTGGTAACGGTGACACCTTCCCGGGCCCGGGCCTGGAGACGCTCTCGGCGCTCGCCAACGACGGTTCGTTCGAGAGCTGGACGCGTGTGACGCAGCTCGGTGCCTATCTGCAGGATCAGGTCGGCTTCAACGACTGGATCTTCGTGACGCTGGGCGGTCGCTGGG
>Ga0209536_100003942_pt1 | contig 23591 bp, 17 predicted proteins | sample DeeMarSeWOR28_12_FD_187461 | JGI IMG/M metagenome (GOLD analysis project Ga0209536, IMG submission 187461) | Marine sediment microbial communities from White Oak River estuary, North Carolina - WOR-2-8_12 (SPAdes) (version 2) | ecosystem: Environmental > Aquatic > Marine > Intertidal zone >...
CGCAGAAAAGGCATTTTAATGCTGGGGGCCAGCATGACCTACGGGATCATGATCATGCTGTTCGGGTATATTACGTGGTTTTTCCTGCTGATTCCGGTCACCATAATGGTCGGGGTTTCTCAGGTTTCATTTCGCGCGTCCAACAGCAGTCTGCTGATCGAGCACTCCCCTGAAAGGCTTCGCGGCCGGGTCCTGAGCGTCACCCTGTTGGATACCGCCCTGGGTTCCGTCGCGGCCATCCTGGGCGGCCTCATTTCCGATTATGCGGGGGTCAAGCTGGGCCTTTTCAGTATGGGGACCATCTGTCTGGGGATCGCCGTCTTCATTTTCCTTTACGCTCCCGCGCTCCGGCGGGCTTGAAGCGGAACCACAGCGGAACTTCCTTTCATCCTTTTTGACCGGGATCCAGGCGCCGGGGCTTGCTTTTTAATCCGGATATGATTATATTTTTCAATTATGAAAGCAGAAAACGAAAAGATCCCCAATACCAAAAAAATTGAAAAAGAAATCAGCGAATTTTTGTCCAAAAAGTTTGGTGATAATGTGAAAATAATTTCTCCGTACGCGCTGCCCAAAACCGATCGGTCGGAGAATGCAGACAAGCCGCCCCGCAAAGATAAAGAAATCGATTTCAATTTAAAGCCGGAAGACCTGGTGGCGTACCTGGATCAATATATCGTTAAACAAGACAGTGCCAAGGCAATCCTGGCCACCAAAATCTGCACCCATTTCAACCGCATAAAACACGCCGAAAAAACGCCTGAACTCGCCGGCGAGATGGTCGGCCGGATTAAGAACAATGTCCTGATGATCGGTCCCACCGGCGTGGGCAAGACCTATATGATCAAGCTGATCGCAAAAAAAATCGGCGTGCCCTTTGTCAAGGGCGATGCAACCAAATTCAGCGAAACCGGATATGTGGGCGGGGATGTGGAAGACCTGGTCAGGGATCTGGTGCGGGAAGCCGACGGCGACATTGAACTGGCCCAGTACGGCCTCATCTATATCGATGAAATCGATAAGATCGCTTCCAGCGGTCACGTAATCGGTGTCGATGTATCGCGTACAGGTGTGCAGCGGGCCTTGCTGAAGCCGCTGGAGGAGACCGAGGTCGACCTTAAGGTGCCGCATGATCCCATATCGATGATTCAGGAAATTGAAAGATTTCGGAAAACCGGCGCACGTGACAGACGGACGATCAATACCCGAAATATCCTTTTCATTGTCAGCGGTGCTTTTTCCGAACTGGGCCGTATTGTAAAAAAGCGCATCAGCGATCAGGGCATCGGCTTCGGCGCTAAGATAGCCAAACCCGAAAACGAAATCGACATCATCAAACATTCCAAGTCGGAAGACCTGATCAACTATGGGTTCGAATCGGAATTTGTGGGGCGTCTACCGGTCAGGGCCGTATTCGAGCATTTAAACGAAATCGACCTTTTTGAAATTTTAAGGAATCCCAACAACCCGATTATACTTGGAAAAAAGCTTGATTTTGCCGCTTATGGCATCGCCGTCAAATTCGATGATGATGCCTTGCGAATTCTGGCCAAACACGCTTTCGATGAAAATACGGGCGCACGGGGCCTGATCAGTGCGGTTGAAAAGGCGCTGCTGTTGTTCGAAAAAAAACTGCCCTCGACGGATATCCAGAAATTTCCCGTGACCGCCCAAATTGTCAATGACCCCGGCAGGGCCCTCGAAAGCCTTTTGGCCTCATCTGATAGGAAACAATGGGACGCATCGTTTGAAAATTTGGTGAAAGCCGAGCGCATCCGCATCAAAAACTATTTAAGTTCAAACCACGATATCCTATCGGAGAAATACGACCTGAAGCTGACCCCGTCCCGGATGGACACCATCGCATCTTTCTATAGCCTTTATGTGATGGATATCGGCACCGCCACAGAAAAAATCAAGTCCTATTTTGACGAGATCAAGAAACTCGAGCTTTCCTTCTTTAAAGAACATGATATCAATATCGTTCTGGAAGAAGATGCCGTCGACTTTATCATCCAACAGCTGGTCAGTTCCACGGCCACCATCGAATCCTTTAATGAGCGGCTTTCCGAAAACTTCAGGCTCGGACTAAAATTAATTTTGGAAAAGACGGGCAAAAACCGTTTTTTCATCGGCCGGGACGCCTTGATTTCGCCGGAAAAATATCTGGACAACCTCGTTAAGACCGAGTTGAGTATGCTCCCGGATTAACACGCACAACCCTGTCTATCAGGGACTTCTGCCCCGGCCCCACAAAACAAGAAAGGAACAACACATGCTTTTCCCAGACTACAGGCCACGGCGTTTAAGACAAAACAAAGCTTTTCGGCGGATGATTCGGGAAACAAATCTCACGGTTGACGACCTGATCCTGCCGCTTTTTGCGGTAGACGGCCGGGGGGTTAAAAACCCGATTCCCTCAATGCCCGGTCATTATCAGATGTCCGTGGACCAGCTGCTGAAAACGGCCGAAATCGCCCACGGGTTGAACATCCCGGCCGTTATGCTGTTTGGGATCCCTCCGAAAAAAGACGCCTTGGGTACACAGGCCTATGCCAAGGACGGCATCGTCCAAAAAGCAGTTAAAAGCCTCAAAGAAAAAATCCCTGAACTGCTGGTCATCACGGATGTCTGCCTGTGCCAGTACACCGATCACGGCCACTGCGGCTTTGTAGACGGCCATACCATTGACAACGACGCCTCTTTGGACCTTTTGGCCAAAACCGCCCTGTCCCATGCACAGGCCGGAGCGGACATGGTTGCGCCGTCGGATATGATGGACGGCCGGGTTGCCGAAATAAGGCAAATTCTGGATGAAAACGATTTCGATATGACCCCCATCATGTCATATTCAGCCAAGTACTGTTCCTCATTCTATGGGCCTTTCCGCGACGCGGCCGAATCAGCACCGCAATTCGGAGACCGCCGGACCTACCAGATGGATCCGGCAAATGCGCTGGAGGCGATTCGTGAAGCGACCATGGATGTTGAAGAAGGGGCGGATATCATCATGGTCAAACCGGCTTTGCCCTACCTCGATATTATTTACCGAATCCGGGAAGAGATCGATCTGCCGGTGGCGGCTTACAGTGTCAGTGGTGAATTTGCGATGATAAAGGCGGCTGAAAAAATGGGCTGGCTCGACGGCCAAAAGGCCATGATGGAAGCGCTGAGCGCAATTAAACGCGCGGGTGCCGATATGATTCTGACCTATTTTGCCGTTGACGTCGCCAAAAGCCTTCAGGCCTAATCCCAACGCATTAGATTTCTCCTCGGAATATGATTGACTATTAAGCCTTAAAACGGTTACAAGTTAAGAGACCGCTTCCGGTGTTCCCGGCTTTGGATGATATAACAAACCTTTAGGGTCGCCGCTTTTTTATCCGTCTAAAGAGGAAAAGGCCATGAAAATTAGAGATTTGATGATACCCGATCCGATTACCGTCACGGAAAAGGCCACCATTCAGGATGCCATCCAAATCATGAAAATGAATTCCATCCGGCACCTGCCCGTGGTCGGCAAGAAAAATGTACTCAAAGGGTTTGTCACCTTGGCCGATCTAAGACAGGGGTTGATCCCGTCAATGGTCGCTGACCTTACCCTGAGCGACCTGATGATAAAAAACCCGATTACGGTCAGGCCCGATGACGACATCGAGATTGCCGCCCAATTGATCTACAAGCACAAAATCGGCGGGATGCCGGTCGTCGAGAACCAGAAACCGGTGGGCATTATCACGGAGTCGGACATGCTGAGGGCCTTTATCGATATGATGGGTATTCTCACAGCCAGTTCACGCATCGATGTGGTCGTAAAAAATGAGCCGGGCTACTTTAGAAAAGCCTCTCAAATCATCCAGGACAATGGCGGGGATATCATCAACGTGGGCATGGTGGGTCAAAAATCCAGCCGGCGTACGTACTATTTCCGTCTGTTTTCCTGCGACACCAAGGGAATCCAAAGCGCCCTTGAAAAACAAGGCTTTAAAGTTTTGAATGCCGCGAACTGATGCAGGTTCCGCCTCGACCTCCTACCGCTCGAACTCAAGCCGCGCGCCATTTCGCCTTCCGGGGGCGCTTGTACAAAATTGAAGCTCCCTGCGGCGAGCGGCAGTCCCGCCGAGGCGGGATTGGACCGTCCAGATAAGCGTGTGACCTCTTTTCAGTGCGCTTCCCCTGCCTCGTCCAGGGCGTTCAACACCAGGGTGATGGGGCGGTCCTCCTCACTTTTGCCGGTAAAACGGATCGGGCCCGGCCGCCGGTAGCTGTCTGCCGCCGGAGTTGCCGCCAACCATTTTTCCCTTAACGCTTTTACCACCTGAAAGGCCACCGAACGGGTATCGACCAGGCTCTTTTCCAGCACCAGCACCAGTTTGCCTTTTCTTTCCTCCATCCGCATCAGGGGGGCAATGGGAATACCGATCGGTTTCCACAGGGAAAAGTCTCTTTCCAGGTTCATGATGGCCGCCATTTGTCCGGTCGCGCCATTGGCGATCAGGCTGAAAACAGTCAAACCCAGATTGTAGGTATAAACGCAATCAAACCGGGTCGGGTCGCTTCCCCTGCCGTCATATCCGTAAAAATGGATTTGGGTTTTAAAGTTCGGAATTGTTTTCTTAAAAATCTTGTCAACCGCAGCCGGGATGTCTTCGTTTTCGCCCAGGACGCCTTCTTTTTCCAGCGTCTGCCGCAATGTTTTAAGGGATATTATCGTTTCTTTCCGCAGTAGAAAATACCCTTCCGCATAATTACCAAACAGTATCGGGCCGAAGACATCCGGATCGAGTCCGCCCCTTTCCATCATTTTTTTATAGTAGGATTTCTCTATGCCGAGCCTGTAGATGCCCTTTTCCTTGAGAAAATCCAGATAGTCTTTGACCAATCCCAGTATGACCTTTTCCGTTTCCACTTGTGAAAACTGAAAGTTCCCGTGGCTGTCCCTTTCCATGAGAAGCCCCTCCTGGAAAAACGCCGGGACTTCATTAAACAGGTCGTCATCACGGGTGCTCCAGATGGTAAAGGCATCGGTTTCCCGTGAAGTTCGGGCCAGTCTCCGCAAGTAATCCAGCTTGTCTTCCAAAATCGGGAATTCGGAGTGGAACCCGGTGTCGTGAGTCCGGTTGTAATCGGCGATAATGGTATTCAACTTGATGATGAACACCTGAATTTCATTGATGAACTCCAGAATCCCTTCCGGAAGGACGATGACACCGTAATTTTTCCCCGCTGCCGCCCGCCTGACGATGCCGTCGCAGATGACTCGCGAAAGATGCCGTAGCGTCATGCCGTACGCATTATAATCGGTCGTACCGCCTGCGCGGGCCTTTTCCAGCCTTTCCCGGTCTAAGTAGTCGGCCAGGTCCTCGCCGATAAAGGTCATGTTGGCGTGCGTCTGCAGCGCGACTTCAAGGGCCAGGTGACTGGCCACCCTGCCCATGACTTTGCATATATGCCAGTATTTTACGTCTGAGCTGCTGTCGGTGCAAAGGTTTCCGATTTCCATGGCAAAAGCCCGCGCCGCCGTGTGAAACCCGAAAGACATGGCACATAATACTTTCCCGGCCGCATCCCGGACCTGAATATCGCCGTCAATGGTCTTGGGCACCCCGATTACCTGTATGCGGTCGTCAAACAATTCCTGAGCCAAAAACGCCGCGTTGGTATTGGAGTCATCACCGCCGACGATGACCAGTGCGTCCAGCTTCATCCCCTTGCAGGTTTCCCGGGATAAGGCCATTTTTTCCCGTGTGTCGATTTTTGTTCGCCCGGTCTTGATCATGGTGAAACCGCCAAGGTTTCTATGCGCGTTGATAAGATCGGCGGTAATTTCGATGGCTTCGTCTTCGATAATCCCGTCCGGCCCCATCAGGAACCCGTATAGACGACTGTCCGGATTGGCCCGCTTGAGCGCGTCGAACAGCCCGCCGATCACATTATGGCCGCCGGGTGCCGGTCCGCCTGAAAATACAATGCCGACATTTCGCCGCCTCGTATAAGATTCGGACGGCGTATCCGTTCCAACGACCAGCTGTACCTTGTTGTTGATGATGGTCGGCAACTGCTTCCCGGCTTCCGGATTCACTTCAAATTTAAACCGCGCGTCTTCCCGAAGCGCCGAATAGGGCATCGTCAGGGCATCACATACGGGCGGTTTATAATTTCTTCTCTCGATCACTTCCGGGTTTACATCGGCGGTAACCTTGCGCACTATCTCATTTTCAAGAAAATCTTCGATACGAACGCTTTCTTCCACGGACATGGCGACCTCCTTGTCTGAATTAAAACGATCCTTACATTGGCTAATATTGCCAACGGTGTCAAGCCCAATCGCATCTCCGGAAAACTGAAATTCCGGCCGCCCGGATGAACAAAATTGATTTTTCGCTTGTCATCCGCAAAACTTAGGCGTATCTTTTCGAGATTAGGGCGGGCCGCGGCTCAGGTCCAAGCGGCAAATTCAGCGGCGCTGCCGGAGCCCTTCGGTCGGTAAAAAGACCTCGACCGCTTCGCATGGGGCCGGCGCCGGAACAGTATGGATATCGGATTCATGCACTTAAACAAATCTGATTTAAAATGAACCGTCGGCGACGGTTTACATCGCCGTCCGGCTCATAAAAGGAAAAGCCTTTTTACCCTACATCTTGTATACCTAAAATATAATTACCCTTTAAATTGTGTTTTTCGCTTTACAACCCCAATGTTTTTTGTTAGGGTAAATTTGTTTTATTGGGCCTTTCGAACACGGGTAAAATCAAACCGGCGTATGGTGTCGCACCCCGATTCGCCGGATAAAAACCACCAGCCTGCATCAGGCGCGCAGGAGATTTTTCCGCATGAAATTAAAGAAGCTAGAGATAAACGGTTTCAAGTCTTTTGAGCAAAAAACCAGCATTGAATTTCCTCTGGGCATCTCCGCGGTCGTCGGCCCCAACGGGTGCGGCAAAAGTAATCTTGTGGATGCCATTCGATGGGTCATGGGAGAACAAAGCGTCAAACAACTTCGTGGAAAATCCATGGAAGATATTATCTTTTCGGGAGCAAACGGCAAAGCCCCCCTGAACATGGCGGAAGTTTCCTTGACGATGATAAACGACAACGGTACCGCTCCCGAGGAATTGAAAGATTTTTCCGAAATAATGCTGACCCGGCGGCTATACCGCTCAGGCGAAAGCGCCTATTTCATCAACAAACAGCAGTGCCGGCTCAAGGATATTCATAACGTGTTCATGGGCAGCGGCCTGGGCGCTAAATCCTACGCGGTCATTCAACAGGGAAATATCGGCGCCATCACAGAAGCGGGCCCGGAGGAAAGGCGCTATTTCATTGAGGAAGCGGCGGGTGTGACCCGGTTTATCAACCGCAAGAACGAAGCCCTTCGAAAAGTTCAAGCCACCAACCACAATCTGGTGCGCGTGACCGATATCATTACAGAAGTCAAACGGCAGATGAACAGCCTCAAACGCCAGGCCCGGAAAGCTGAGATCTACAATAAATACCGGCGCCTGATCAAGGACCTGGATGTCCGCCTGGCCCTCCATTATGTCGACGAATACACCGCAAAAATCAATGAAACGAACGCCTTGATCGAAAGCCTAAAAGATACGGATATCGAACACACGACCCGACTGAAAAGGCTCGATGCAGCCATCGAGCAAATTAAGCAGAATCGTTGGCAGAAAAACCAGGAAATTTCAGATCAGAAAAATCATAAATTCGAAACTCAGCGCCAGATCGATCGAACGGAAAATGATTTGGCCCATATTCGCAAGGACATTGAAAGGCTGGCCTCGGAAGTGCAGGAGCTGGATGCCGCCCGCATCGAACTTGAACAGAAAAACCAGAGTATCCGAGTCGAAATAGATGACACCCAAACCTTGAACGCCCGCTTGACCGAAGAGGTCCAAACGGCCACAGCCGGTCTCGACCGGGAAACAGGAGAATCCCAGAGCGTCAGGGATCAGCTGGCCCAGCTGAATCAGGAATTGGAACTGAGCAAGAACGAAATGATGGATATGGTTGCCAAAGAAGCCCAGTATAAGAATATCCATCAAACGGCCGCCAATAACAGGGAAAATCTTAAAAAACGGCTCAAACAAATGGAAGCCGAAGAAAAAGCGGCCGAACGCCTCGTTTCAGAAACTTTAGACAAGGAGCTGAAAGCCAAGGGCCAAGTCGAAGGGCTAAAGCGTGAGAGCGCCGGTATAGAAGGAGATTTAAAAGATACCAGAGGCCGGCTCGAGGTTAAAACAAAAGCGCTTGGAGATCAGATAAGAACGGTTCGGTCGTATGAGTATGATCGCAGCAAGGCCCATTCCCGGTTTGTCGCCCTGAAAAAAATGGAAGAAAATTACGAGTGGTATAAGGAAGGGGTCAAGGCGATTATGAAAAGGAACACGCCCCGGGAGGATACCACTCCTTCTCCGAACGCGGAGGTCCATGCGGGCGTCATCGGCCTCATGGCAGACATTATCGAACCGGCGCCTTCCTATGAAACGGCCGTGGAAGCAGCCCTGGGGGATTCCTTACAGTACATCCTGGTGCGGGATCAAAAAGCCGGGTGCGAAGCGATCCGGTACCTTCAAGCCGAAAGTACCGGCAGAAGCGGCTTTGTGCCTGTAGCGACGGTTCAACACCTGGCAGACAATCAGCAAAAGAAGCCGGATGAATCAAAATTACTTCTAAATCAAATTAAGGTTAAGAAGGGATTTGAAGATATTGCCCGTGCCATCCTGGGGCATGTCGTTTTAGCCGGCACGATTGACGAAGCCCTGGAAGTGTTTAATAAGAATGGTGTCATGCAAACCATCGTAACGCCCGACGGTGATGTGATTTCTCCCCAGGGAATAATGATCGGCGGCAGCAAAGAAAATTTGTCCGGCATTCTTAGAAAAAAACAGGAAATTAAAGATTTACAGAACCAAATCGCTGAATGGGACGGCAAAATTGAAACGGCCGGCGCCGAACAGGACAGGCTCGAATCCGAGGTCAGGCAGCTGGAAAACCATTTGCACAAGCTGACGGAACTTAAACAAAAAACCGCCCAGCAGGAAATTCAAGCGGAAAAGGATCTTTACAAGGCCGCTGAAGAATACAAGCATGCCCGCCGGCGCCTTGAAATTGTCTGTTTAGAGCAGGAGCAGCTTCGCGGAGAAGAGAACGATATCGATGAAGAGATATCAAAATCCAACGGTGTGCTGGCTGAAATAGCCAGTGAAGTCCAATACACTCAGGAACGGGTGACGGAATTAAACCAAAAAATCGGGTCGGTGTCCGCCATCCTGGATAATTTCAACCAGAGGACGGTTGAACTGAAATTGAAGCTGACCTCGCTGAACGCACGGCTGGAAAACAACAACCACTCGTTGAATCGCTTGCAGGAATTTCAGGAAGAAGGTCTTAAGCGCCTTGAATCGCTCGCCGGGGAGATCTTTCAAAAAAGACGAAAAGGGAGCGAACTAAAACAGCGGCTGGCTGAAAACGAACAAACCCTTTCTCAAATGTATCAAGAGATCAAGCAGATTGAAACGGTGCTGGAAACCAACGAGGCCGATTATTTGGCTATCGACAACCAGCTGAGAGAAAATGACGGGAAAATTTCGGAGCTCCAGGCAAAAAGGGAAGACACCCTGCAGAAGATCCGTCTGCTGGAAATCGAGCAGTCCCAGCAGCAGTTAAAATGCGAAAACATCAAAGACCGCATCGAAGAACAATATCACCGGTCTTTCTCCGAGCTTAAAACCGAAAGTCAGCGGCTTCAAGAAGCCGGGGAAGTTTCCGAAAGGACCACACCGGAGACGGAAGCCGAGTTGTCCAAGCTCAAGGAAAAAATTGCCAAGATAACCGATGTCAACCTGGGCGCAATTCGGGAATTCGAGCAGCTTAAAGAGCGCCATGATTTCCTTTGCGAACAGCGGGATGATTTGATAAACGCGGTTGAAGATCTCCACAAGGTGATCAGAAGAATCAACAAAATTACCAAAAAGCGATTTATGGACACGTTTGACCAGGTCAACGAAAAACTCTCCGAAGTCTTTCCCCGCCTGTTCGAAGGCGGCACCGCCCAGCTGGTACTCACCGAACCGGACAAGCCGCTGGAAACGGGGGTTGAGTTCTTGATTCACCCGCCGGGCAAAAAGTTAACCCGCATGAGTCTTTTGTCCGGGGGGGAAAAGGCGCTTTCAGCGATCGCATTTATTTTTGCAATATTTTTAATCAAGCCGACGTCCTTCTGTCTGATGGATGAGATCGATGCCCCGCTGGATGATGTCAATGTTTTTCGTTTCAATGATTTGTTGAAAATTATCGGCCAAAAATCCCAAATCTTGATGATCACCCACAATAAAAAAACCATGGAATTTGCGGACATGCTTTTTGGCGTCACCATGGAGAATAAAGGGGTTTCAAAAATTGTGTCGGTCAATTTAAATAAATCGGAATCACTCAATTGATTTTCGGCTTGGCGGGCTGCCGACATTCCCTTTCCGATCGTTAGTTCGGGCGGGGATTTATTTTTTAAACAAGGCACGAAAAAAGATTACCCGATGGCGTTCAACTGGTTTAAGCATAAGAAAAAAGGATCCGAAGCATCACCCGGCAAGCCCCCCTCGGATGAACCGCCGCCATCGTCTGAAATAGAACCCGCGGCTGTAAAGCACCTGCAGGACTCCCCTGAAACCCCGGCTCAAAACCAACCGGACAATTCCGATGTTCCCGGATTTTTTAAACGCTTAAAGCTCGGTCTGGCCAAGACTCGCGAAAATTTTTCCGGCGAAATTGAAAAAATTTTTTCAGACAAAAAGCGCCTTGACGACGCCTTGCTCGAAGAGCTCGAAGAGCTGCTGATCACCTCGGATATCGGGGTTCAGACCGCTTTTTCCCTTATCGAAACCATCTCCGCTAGCCCGGCGGACATAACGGACGCCGGGCATTTTAAAGCGGTTTTGAAAAACGAAATTCTTGCCCGCCTGGCACCGCCGCCCCCAATCGTCCAGGACCCCTCCGCCAAACCGTTCGTTTCAATGATTGTGGGCGTTAACGGTGTGGGAAAAACAACGACCATCGGGAAAATAGCCGCGAAATCCGTTGCGGCCGGCCAGAAGGTCCTGATCGCCGCCGCCGACACGTTCCGAGCGGCCGCCGTTGAACAGCTGGCGGTATGGACCCAAAGAGCGGGCGCTGAGATCGTCAAGCACAAAACGCAGGCCGACCCTGCCGCGGTGGTGTATGACAGCCTGGAAGCCGCGCTGGCAAGAAAGGCGGATTTGCTCCTGATCGACACCGCCGGCCGTCTTCACACCAAGGTAAACCTGATGGAAGAACTCAGAAAGATTAAACGGACCATTGCAAAAAAGATCGCCGGCGCCCCCCATGAGATACTGCTGGTGCTGGATGCAACCACCGGCCAGAACGCGGTTTCCCAGGCCGAGCTGTTCAATGAAGCCCTCGGCATTACAGGGCTGGTGATCACCAAACTCGATGGAACGGCCAAAGGCGGCATCGTGGTCGGTATTAACCACGCCTTGAAAATCCCCATAAAATATATTGGTGTGGGTGAAAAGATCGACGACCTTCAGCCTTTTGATCCGCAGCAATTCGTCGACGCATTATTCTAAAATTACGTGCGCCGGTCATGGTCAAAAACAGGACGTGTGTCTGCGCTTATTTTTTTTGTTTACATCCTTGTTGACTTATGATTTTGGCGGCCTTGAAAAGGGCACTGCCCGCAAAAGCCGAAATGGCGGCCGCTTACGCCGATTCGTTTTTTAAAAAAGTGCAGCAGACTGCTGATTTCTGTTGACATCGAAATGAAGCTGCTTTATAGGGATATGCAAATAGGCGTTTGTTTGTATTATTAACAAAAAAAAAGGGGGAAGACCAATGACAAAAGCAGAATTGATAGAGAAAATGGCAAAGGACGCAAAAATTTCAAAAGCCGCTGCCGGGGTCGCTCTAAATTCTTTCGTGGATGGTGTGACCAAAGCACTGAAGAAAAAAGACGGTAAGGTTACACTGGTTGGTTTTGGTACTTTTTCTAAAAGTCGTCGCAAGGCCCGCAAGGGACGCAATCCGCAAACAGGTGCGCCTATTAAGATTAAAGCATCCAACGTTGTCAAATTCAAGGCCGGAAAAAAGCTCAAAGATGCCGTTTAGTTAAGACTTTTTAAAGGGGCGGCTTATCCTTTTTTGATCATAAGCCGCCCTTTTTTATGCGCGCCATTACAGTCATGCTGATTCAGTACGTGACGTCGAAGCTTTCAAACTCACCTGAATAGTCCTGCCATCTGACATCGACGTGCTTCACACTGGCGTGCGGCGGGCCGAGCTCGCACCACTTGAGTACGGCGTCCACGCTTTCTTTATCCCCTTCGAATACCGCCTCGACCCTGCCGTCGGGCAGGTTCCGGACCCAGCCGGAAACCGCGTGTTCATCCGCCGCCCGTTTGGTTTCCATTCTGAAGAACACGCCCTGAACCCGGCCGCTGATGAGCGCGTGGGCTCTGATCTTTTTTTCCATTTTTGCCTCATATCGTGGGACGTAAAGCTTGTATTCTATTTTGCAGCGATCAGTTCGAAATATTCTTTCTCCTCTATAATCTTTACATTCAGCTTCCTGGCCTTTGCGATTTTCATAGCGCCGACCTTTTCTCCGCACACCAGATAATCTGTTGTACCGGTAACGGCATTTTGTACTCTGGCACCGAGTCGCCGGGCATGGGCCTGCATCTCGTCTCTGCTTCCACGCAGCATTTTACCGCTGAAGACAATTCCCTTTCCTCTGAGTGGGCTTGCCGGTCCCTCCGGTTCGCTTTGCAAAGGGGTTTTTGCGAGATTGAAGTTTAGCGAGCGCATGTACTGAATGGTGGCGGCTAAATTCTTAATCCCCGATTCGATCGCCTTGCCGGTAACCTCCCCAAAACCGTGTATTTTCTCGATGTCTGCCGCCTTGACGGTCAAAAGCGCATCCAGTTCTATGTGAGATAAAAATTTTCTGCTGTCCCCCAAGCCCAGGTTTGAAATCCCGAACGCAGCCAAAAACCGCCAGTCCTCCACGGTTTTGGTCTTGCTGATATTGATCGCTTCCATTAGATTTTTTGATTGAACCGGTCCAAAACCAATGCCCAGAAAGTCCTGTTCTTTCATTTCGTATATTTTTTCAAGGCTGTCATAGCCGTTGTCTACCAATCTCTGGATTGTCCGGATACCGAACCAGTCCGCATTTCCCAGGGTTTTAAACCAGTGGCTGATACGCTGCTCGATCTGAGCCTTGCACAGGGAATTTTTGCATTTTAAAAAATCATTGTCCCATTTAAGCGGACTGCCGCAGGAGGGGCATTTCTCCGGCAGCGCCAGCAGCTCGGATTTTTTGATCACCTTTTCCAGCTTCGGAATAACCTCTCCACTTCGAATGACCTCGATTCTTGACCCGATACCGATACGATTTTTTTTGATCAGGCCGGCATGGTGGGCCGATACATGGCGAATGGTCGCTCCCGAAAGTGACACCGGCTCGATTTCTAAAACCGGGGTGATGCTGCCCGCTCTGCCTACCTGCCATTTAATATTTTTTACCAAGGTTTCAGCCGTCTCCCCCTTGCTTTTAAAGGCGATCTGCCAGCGGTAGTGATGTGTCGTGGCGCCCATATAATCTTTTAAAGTCTCATCGACAACTTCAATCACCACGCCGTCCGTAGGGTAATCAATCTCATCGAGCAGGTCTTTTTTGATCTTGTCGATGCCGGCTAACAGGTCGTCGCTTTTTCCCGTCCAGCTCGGAAGCTTGGCATAGGGGACAAATATAACGGCCCCATCATCCAGGGCTTTTTGGGCGAAAGTGTTTAATTTATCCGATGCTACAATGCCGACGACCATATTCCTGGGATGTTCAAACTCGCCCCGCAGGTGAGCCTCGAAATATGATTGCTGCATCACGATTTCCCCGAGCCCCAATCCACGGCCGCCCAGTGCGGCAACGCCCTTTTCAAGCGCAGAGCTGATTTCATATCCCACCGCTCCATTTCCCCTGGAAGCAAAAACGACACCATCGTCCCGGGCAGCCAAGCCATCGAGTTTAACGGTGACCTTGAAATTGACGTCAGCAATCCCGATTTCTTCCGCGGCTTTATTTACCCGGTTGAGAAACCGATGCAATTCTTCTCGCGAATAGGCTTTTTCGGTGGAAAGCATGGCAACGGGGTGCCTCACTTCCCTTTTGGATTCGAATTGTTCGGGCTCGATGGATTGTAAATACGGGTGCTCCGGACGAAGCGCGCGCAGCTTTTCAACCAGCCGGTCATATTCGGCGTCGCTGACCAGCGGCTCTCCCCGGCGGTAAGCCTCGTTGTAGGTTTCCAGCTGTTTGACTATTTGATCTATCTTATCCATCGATCCAAGCCCTGCGTGGTTGCCATCGATGTGCTGGTCGAACGCTGCAAAATCGAGCCCTGCAAAAAAGATATCTTCTCGCCAGGGTCAATGAGGACTGCAGCCCGATTTAGATGTATCTGGCGCAGCAGCTGCGTTTAATCCCTTCTTATCGCTGTAAAGGCTCTGTTAAAGTTTTTCCCAACAGCCCGGCAACGACTTTCGATATGATATCCCGGCAATGCTTGAACTCGCTGCGTTGGAATCCGGTATGCCAGCTTAACGAGGAGACCTCGTCTGAAACCGCTAGGATGCCGGCCGCATCCACCTGGTGATACCCGGCAACCGTGAATAAAGCCGACAATTCCATTTCAACGGCCGAAACCCCTTTCCGCTGAAAATGTTTAACCTTTTCCGGCGTCTCTCGAAAAACCCCATCGGTGGACCAGACCACACCTTCATGAAAATTGACGCCCGCCCGTTTTAAACACTTTTTAACATTGGCGGACAATTCAGGTGAAGGACGCACAGCGGCCTCAGGGCTCTCTTGATAATGCCCGGAGGTCCCCTCATCAATCATGGCGGCCGACGGGACAATAATATCTCCAATTTTTACATCATGAGAGACAGCACCGCACCATCCGAAAACAATGATGCTTTTTGCCCCCCAGGCAATCAGCGTCTCGAGCATCATAACGGCATAGGGCGCGCCGATAAAAGGCCCGACAAGGGAAAACCGCTCGCCCCGTTCATTGGTCCCCCGGTACAAACGGCTGATAAACATTGGCTGAAAAACAGAGGCCTCAAGGCCCATATCATTGCAGCAGGAGATTAAATCGCCCCGGCTGCTCACCATAACAGCCAGCGGCCCCAAGTCGGGTGTGTGCTCATTTTTTAAGGGGCTCACGATGCCGGTCTGGTGGGCCATAACGCGTCCTCGTATCTTAAACGCAAAGGGGCTAAACAGGTTTTGCCAGCCTGGACAATTCTTCCTTTACTTCATCGATAATTTCATATACCCACAATACATCTTCGATGGTCAGGCGTCCGGACCGGGTCATGGACTCTCCGCCGCTTTTCTTCTTTATCATCCGGGGCCCGATCTGAAGTTTGGGTTCCCCCGCGGCATACTGATTAATGGAAACCAGAAGGCCGGTCTCCTCGCACTTCCACTGTTTTAATACCTTATCCTTCTCAGGGTCAAAGGGCATGTGCAATCCTCCTTTAATTTTCACGCAGAAAACGGTCAAGCCGGAAGCGATTCTCAGGTAGAAATCTTGGAGAAATCGGCAAATTTGGCAAAAAGCGCGGCGATACGTCCCAGCAATGCCAGTCGATTTTTCCTGAGCTTAACGTCTTCGGACATCACCAGGACCCCGTCAAAAAAGTCATCGACCGCTTGACGGAGAGAAGCGACATCGAGCAGGGCCCCTTCGATGTTGCCTTGGGTTAAATTGCCCGAGACTTTTTGTTCTACCTTCCGGTAGTCCCGATAAAGTCTCTCTTCGCAGGGGTCCGCAAACAGGCTGTGGTCAACGGTATCGCTCCTGTCAAACAAGCCCTTCTGCTCGGCTTGTTTGATAATATTAACGACCCGCTTAAAAGCGGCGGCCAGCGGCTCAAAATCAGGCTTGGTTTTTAGGGATTGGAGCGCGCTTGTCCGGGTCCATACTTCAGGGATCCGATCCACGGAGGTGCCGACAACCGCAGAAATGATGTCCCTGGAAAATTTTTCCTCGGTCAGCAGGTTGATGATGCGATTCTTTATAAACAGATAGACCTGGCCGGCAAGTGCGGCGCGCGCCTTTTCATCCGTTTCTCCCAGAAGTGACAGGCTTTTTTCGAGGACGCCGGTCAAGGGGAACAAAAACTGTCTGTTCAGCATGATCTGGACCACGCCTATGCCCTGACGCCGCAGGGCATAGGGATCCGATGTTCCGGTCGGAATCAGGCCAACCCTGAAGCAGCCGCAGATGGTATCAAGCTTGTCCGCGATACTCAGGATAGCGCCGGTTTCTGTTTTCGGCAGCGGTCCGCCGGAATACGTGGGCTGATAATGCTCTTCAATCGCCCTGGCCACCGCCTCGGGTTCACCGGCCTTCGAGGCATAAATGCTGCCCATCACCCCCTGCAATCTGGGAAATTCCCCCACGACCTGACTGACCAGGTCGACTTTGCACAGAACCGCTGCGCGCGATACGTCTTTTAGAAGTCCCGGCGGCGGCCCGTCGGGATTTTGCGGGTTGAGATTGCTTTTCACGATAAACTCGGAAAGCTTTTGAACCCGTGTTACCTTTTCATACACCGACCCTAAAGCGGCCTGGAACAATACGCCCTTGAGCTTTTCAACGCCCTCGTCCAGCGGCATCCCCAAGTCGCTGTTGTAAAAGAACTGGGCATCTTCCAGCCGGGCTCGAAGTACCCGCTCATGTCCCCTGGCGACGAGATTCCGGTCTTTGACGGGGGTATTGTTAACGGCGATAAACGCGGGCATGAGTTGGCCGCTTGGGTCGGCGACGGCAAAATATTTCTGATGCTCCCGCATGGCCGTAATCAGTATTTCCTTGGGCAGCGCAAGAAATTTTTTATCGAATGCGCCTATGGAAATTGCCGGAAGCTCCACCAGGTTGTTGACGATATCCACGAGTTCAGGATCCGGTAACAACGCGCCGTCCATGCGCCGGGCGGCCTTTCCGATTTCCACTTCGATCTTTTTTTTGCGCTTCTGGATGTCGACGACCACATGGGCCTCGCGCAAGCATGCTTCATACCGGTCCGGAGATTCGATTTTGATGCGGCCCGGGTTTAAAAAACTGTGGCCAAACGTATGCCGGCCGCTTCTGATATTCCCCAGGGAAAAGGGAATTACCCGGTTGCCCAACAAAGACAGGATGGAGTGGATGGGTCTGGCAAACTGGAAGTCCTGATCCGCCCATCGCATGGATTTCGGGAAGGGCACCGCAAGGATGACGCTCGGAAGCATGTCTTTCAGCAGTCTGCTGGTGGCAATACCGCGTTCCGTTTTGACCGCACATAAATACCGGCCCCTTTCGGTCTGTTTGAGTTTAATGCGCCGCGTTTGAATGCCGACTTTCTCGGCGAATTTTTCGGCCGCCAGCGTCGGTTTCCCCTGAGGGTCAAAACCGACCTTTTCCGGCGGCCCGACAACCTCTGTCTTCAATTTCCTCTGGCTCTCGGCCACATTTTCTATTATAACCGCCAGCCTTCTCGGTGTCCCCAAGACCTTCGAGTCCCCGTGATCGATTCGGGCCTCGGTCAGTTTTTGCTTTAAAAGGGCCGCCAATGACTGCAGGGCCGGTTCGATGTAGCCGGCCGGAATTTCTTCGGTTCCGATCTCAATTAACAGACTGTCCATATGCGTTTATCTTTCTTTACTTCCTCGGTCCGACCCAAGCGCTACCGTACGCTCGCGTTGGAAGTCGTTTCAAAAACCCCTGAGGGGCCATTGTTGGAAACTTCCGGCCCAAAACGCTTGGTGAAGTCCCGCCTTTGGGCGGGCCGGACTCAGCGCCTTGCATGAGGCCCAGCAGGCGAAGAGGGGTTTTGAAGCCATTTATCTTAATTCGGTTAAACCTACCGATCAATTACCGTCTGTGCCGCGCCGGTCATCGAGCAGCGGGAACCCCTTTGCCTCTCTCTGGCGCAAGTATGCCTCGGCACAGGCTCTGGCCAGATTTCGGATCCGGGCGATGTAGCCGGTCCTTTCGGTTACGCTGATCGCCCCGCGCGCATCGAGCAGATTAAAAACATGCGAGCATTTCAAGCAATACTCATACGCCGGTAAAACCAGACCCGCTTCGATGATGCTTTGGGCCTCGGCCTCGAATTTTCCGAAAATATCCCGCAGCATTTCAACATCCGCCCGCTGGAAATTATAGGTGGACTGCTCCACCTCCTGTTGATGGTGCACATCGCCATAGCTCAAGCGGCCGTTCCATTGGAGATCATACACATTTTCTTTTTCCTGCAGATACATGGCAATCCGTTCGAGCCCGTAGGTTATTTCCACCGAGACGGGGTGGAGTTCAATACTGCCGGCCAGTTGAAAATAGGTAAACTGGGTTATCTCCATGCCGTCCAGCCAAACCTCCCATCCCAGGCCGGAAGCACCCAGGGTCGGCGATTCCCAATCATCTTCTACAAATCTGATGTCATGATCAAGCGGTTCGATCCCCAGGGCCTTGAGGCTGCTGAGATACTGTTTTTGGACATCATAGGGTGACGGTTTCAGAACCACCTGAAACTGGTAGTAATGTTGGAGGCGGTTGGGGTTTTCACCATAGCGGCCATCGGTCGGGCGTCGCGAGGGTTGGGTGTAAGCCACATGCCACGGCTCAGGGCCCAAGGCCCGCAGCAGCGTTGCCGGGTGAAAGGTCCCGGCCCCGACTTCAATATCGTAAGGCTGCACCAGGATACATCCCTTGCGGGCCCAATATTTCTGTAATGTAAGGATCACATCTTGAAAATTCATTTTTTTCCTTTTTGCTGATAATCGCTTCAGTGCGCTTTGATTTCAAACAAAGCGAACACCCTGCTTGTCCACCTTAACATCGAGCAGGGCGGCCTGGGGCCTGCCCGCTAAAACAGACTCCCACTTATTTCGCAGCCTGTCAATATGCTCGACTTCACCCAGGGCCCACATACACCCGCCGCCGCCGGCGCCGGTAAACCTGGCGCCGCAATTGTTCGCCAGCGCGACTGCCGCCAGCTCTTCGCCCATTTCATCGAGCACCTCGGGAGTCATTTTTCTCCGGATGTGGGTTTCCCGATTTAATTCTCTGGCAGCATTTGCAAAGTCCGATCGTGTCAAAGCCGCCGCAAAGTTTTTGGTACTCGATATAATTTTCTTCCATTGGTTGCGGTCTTTTCCCTCTAAAAACTGTCTGACCCACTTCCGGTTTATATCCCTGGATTCATGCGTCACGCCGCAATAAGCCAGCAGCAGGCGGCGCTCGATTTTTTTCACCAGGCTCGGGCGGAAAACGGGAGCCCGTTTGAATGCCGCTCCGGTATCGCCACAGAGCCAGTGCCAGTTGTTTACCCCCCCATACACGGCCGCCAGCTGGTCCTGAAGCCCGCACGGCACACCGGCAATACTTTCTTCGATCTCTTGCGCCAGGCGCGCAATTTTTCGGCGCCGGTGAAAGTTTCCGATCTCCCTTTGACCCCGCTGCAACCCATCGAAAGCAGCGATGAGCGCGACCGCCGCCGCAGAAGAGCCGCCCAGAGCACTTTTGGGAGGGGACGAAGAATCAATGTCGATATGAATGCCGCGTGCCCCGAAATAGGCCGCAACAGCGAACATCAGCCCCAAAGGATGCGCAAAGGGGGCATCTTTTAACGCGAATTCCGCGGCCTCAAATCCTTTTGAAGTCACTTTTATTTTGGGGTTGTCGTTGGCATAAAGGCTGACCCGGGTTCTCAAGCTCAGGGCGATGTTGAACGTACAGGGCGCCAGATGGCGAAGCGGATAATAGAAAGTCTTGATGTCCAGCGTCCCGCCCAGGTCAACCCGGCACGGTGCCGACGTCGTCACCAACGGGACTTTAGATTTTTTTGTCGATTGAGATCTCATCTGGTTTCGCTCAGTTTCTTATTTGCTGTAAAACTGTCAGGCTTCGGGGTTTTTTCCCTAGATGATAAGGTACGAATGCTTCCAAAAATGACTGGCTTTCCCGAAGCGCCGGGGACGAAAATCGGATGCGAACGGCCCGGGTTATATCGCCGCCCTCGATCCAGCGAAGCTGTTTGATGGTCCCTTTGGACAGGCAAATGTGCCGCGAGTGACCGGAAGCGCATCCCTCGCACGCGATGCCGCCTGTTGACAGCTCAAATGATAAAACTTCTCCTTTGGCCTGTTCCATCTCCAGCCGACACGAGCCGCAACTTTCCAGGTTGGGCGACAACCCGGCCAGTTTCAGAAATCGCATCTGGAATATAACACTGATTTCCGCCTCTGCCAAATGGCCCGCATCCAGCTGGCCCAAAACATAAGCAAACAGGTGATAGAGTTTTTCATGCTGCTGGTTTTCTTCCATCCAGCCATTTATCATTTCGGCCCAGTAACTGGCGTAGGCGGTCTTGATGAAATTTCCCCGTATCCCTGAAAAGGGTTCTTTCAGGGTCGCCTCTTCCAGAACCGGCAGCCCTTTTTTGCGACTGACCCTGCAAACGAGATCTAAAATCGAAAAAAGCTCCAGGGCGCCTGAAAACCGCCTGACACTTTTCTTAGCGGATTTGGCGATAATGGAGATTTTGCCTTGGGCCAGCGTTAAAAACGTGAGAATCAGATCGTAGTCCCCGAAATCGATTCGCCGGAGCATAATGGCAGGTGTCGAAAAGCTTGGCATTTCTCATGTACCCAGAAGGGTGGTGGCAATCTTAAAATAAAAAAACACACTGATAATATCTATGGATGTCGTTACAAATGGTCCCGTTGCCACGGCGGGATCAATATTGATTCGGGCAAAACCCATCGGCACCAGGGAACCGATTAGCGCCGCAACGGACATGGAGCTGATGACCCCGAGTCCCACTGAAATCCCCAGGGCCAGGCTGCTGTATCTGAGTTCCGCCACAGTACCGATCAACAGCCCGTACACCCCCCCCAAAATAAGGCCGATCGAAAGCTCTTTAAAAACAACTGTCCAGATATCCCGGATGTTCAGACGCCCGGTTGCCAGGCCCCGGACAACAATGGTTGAAGACTGGGTGCCGATGTTGCCGCCCATCCCCATGATGACCGGGATAAAGGCCGCTAAAAAGGCATACTTAAGCAAACTTTCTTCAAAACGCCCGATAATGAAAAAAGCCAGTATGCCGCCAAGGCAGCTGGCAAACAGCCAAGGCAGTCTTATTCGCGTACTTTTCAATACTGATTTTGTTTCTACAAATTCCTCGCCGGCCCCCGCCATTTTTAAAATATCCTCGGTTGCCTCCTTCCGCATAATATCGATCACATCATCGACCGTAACAATACCGACCAGTTGATTGCTCGCATCGACCACAGGCACGGCCAATATATCATACCGGGCGACGATCCGGGCCACCTCTTCCTGGTCCATATCGGTCTGAACCGAAAACACATGGGTGGTCATGAAATCTTTTAAGATGGTATCCGGCGGCACCACCACAAGCTGCCTGAGAGAGACGACACCGACCAGTTTGTTGTACTCATCAACGACATATAAATAAAACGGCATTTCAACATCGGAATGCTCCTTCTGCAGCGATTGAATGGCAACACCGGCGGTGACGTCCTCTTTCAAGGCAAAAAAATTAGGAACCATTATGCCGCCGGCCGTATCATCACTGTAGCGCAGCAAATTCTCAACCTCTTCGGAACCCTCCGCTTTCATTTTTTCAAGCAGCGCAAAGGCCTTTTCCTCCGGAAGCCGGCCGATCAAATCGGCCACATCGTCGGTAGGCATCTTTTCCATGATCTCGACGACGTCGCCGATATTCATACCTTCGATGAAGGCCTGAAATGTATCTTCATCCAGTTCACTGAAAAGGATGCCTTTCTTTTCAGTGTCCTTGATCATGTTGAAGAGTCTTCGTTGTTCACTCAACGCCAGGGAACGAAACACCACCGACAGGTCAGCCGCATGTGCCTTGTTGACGATCTTGCGAAGGTGCGTTGCCGCATTGCGCCGCAACAGTCGTTTGATACTTTCAGTGAAAATTTTATTTTGATCGGGCGACATGACCTGCGTCTCCATCAGTTAGGTAGTTGGACCGAAACAACCTGCCCGCTCTGGCCAGCGATTTTTACCGGTCGGCCGTTCAGCGTCAATTCAACACCGGCTGCATTTCCTACCAGCAAGTTATAGTTAGAGGCGGCCTTAAGGGTAATTTTTTCTCCGGCTTCCAGGGTATATTCTTTGGGCGCCTGGTGGTCAATTATGACCTTCAGCCAGGTTTTCTCAACTGCATGAATATTTAACAGCAATTTCTTTGAAACCACCTGGGGGGGCTTCACCCCTGCCGGGTCTTTTCTTTTTGCGGAACCATTTTTATCAGTCTGTTCGACGACGGTTTCCGGTCTGCCGGCGGATTCCATATGCTGTTTACCGCCCAAAGAGGACAACCCGGCAACGGACAAGGTGATAACGCATCCCAAAGCCCCCAAAGAGACCAGCAGCCGGGGCCAGAATTTTGAACCGGCCTTCACCAGGTCGGCTTCAGATTTAGCCGTCTCCCGATGCGCCTGCAGGCTTTCGGTATATAGCCTGACCGCCTCACTTCCATCGGCTCCGATAACTTTTGCATAGCTGCGTATAAAGCCTTTAACGAAAACCTCGGCAGGTAGGCGTTCATGCTCCTGGTTTTCGATCAGCAGCAGAATATCCGCCCCGATCCGGGTTTCCTCTGACACCTTTTCAAGCGCTATCCCATTTTCAAGGCGAATCCGCTTTAAATAACGCCCGAATGAAAGATAAGTTTTATTGGCTGTCGTCATCTGCTGTCCTTAATCGTACAGAGGTTATCTGATTATTTTTATATGGGATTTTTCACGCAGTTTTTCAAGCCAGGCCCGGTACTTATCATTTATGACTTCATTGAACAGCACCTGCTCGATCTCAGATGCGACATCTTCCAATGGTTTATCCGGGGTGGTCAAAATTTCTTGAATAAAAAAAATCTGGTACCCCTGGTCGGTGAGTTATCCACAAGCAAGGTCTTAGAAGCGATAGTGAAGTTTATCCAGGGCCAAACACCGGTAAATTTCACCGAATTGGAGAAGCTTGGCGAGGAGATAGGGCCACTCCTACCATCCCGACCACCAACCTTGTGTCCTGGATGCCCACATCGTGCTACCTTCTATGCTATAAATGTAGCATGTCGGCGCTACAAGCGAGATTTCGGAATTGAGCCTGTTCTGCCAGGCGACATTGGCTGTTACACATTAGGATACAATCCACCGCTTAACTCAGACGATATAGCCATATGCATGGGAGGGGCTTTTGGCATTGGCAATGGTCTATCCCATGTACTAGAGGCGCCAGTAGTAGCTCATCTAGGTGATTCAACCTTCTTCCATTCCGGGATACCTCCTATGATTAACGCGGTTTACAACAAGGCGAATATCACCATGGTAGTAATGGACAACGCCGCAACCGCACAGACTGGCTTTCAACCGCATCCAGGTACCGGCTCTACGGCTCGGGGCGAGCCTGCCCTGCAACTCAAGGCAGAGGACATTGCCC
>Ga0209536_100003943_pt1 | contig 23591 bp, 21 predicted proteins | sample DeeMarSeWOR28_12_FD_187461 | JGI IMG/M metagenome (GOLD analysis project Ga0209536, IMG submission 187461) | Marine sediment microbial communities from White Oak River estuary, North Carolina - WOR-2-8_12 (SPAdes) (version 2) | ecosystem: Environmental > Aquatic > Marine > Intertidal zone >...
GCCTTTCATCGCTTCTGTATGCTTACAGAGTTTTTGTCATATCAGGGCTAGCCATGAAGGCTCAGAGGTTGTCAGCCGCGTCGTATGGTCAGAGTGATTCCGGGCTGCCGAGAGCGATTAGACCCACAAGTGTTCCGCAAAGATTCGGTGTGACGACTGCAATAGTGTAACAGGAGACAGGATGTCTCCTTGATGAGGTAGCAATAGAATGCAAGGGATTGTCAGAGGTTTTTCATTAATCGAATTAGTTGTTGTATTGGGCATTATCGCGCTGCTTACCACCATTGCAGTTCCCTCCTACCAGCGGCACATGATGGCCGCGCGCCGCACCGACGCGGTCACGACGCTGCTTAGCATTCAGTCGAAAGAAGAAAAGTGGCGGGCGAGTGACCTCGACTATGCCACACTCGGCGAGGTTGGCTGGAACGGGAAGCTGTCCGGCGCTGGGCATTATCACTTGCGGATGGGCAGCCGAAGTGCTGTCAGTTTCAGGTTGGAGGCGATACCGCGCGCCGATGGTCCGCAGGCCAAAGACCCCTGCGGGACCTTTGTCATGACCGAGGATGGTCCGGACTACCGCCAGCCTTACGCAGATCGCGCCTGCTGGCGTCGCTAAGAAGCAGGGTGGACTGCCTGATTGCTGGTGCCGCTATCAGGGGCATGCTCTGACGGCGCGAAAGCTCGCAGTTGACGGGCTCGATGTTGTGATTGGTCAGTGCCCCGGCGCTAGAGATTCGAGCTGGGCGAGGGTTGGCATACTTTCTCCGTTGTATCTTTGGCGCTAGCCCGATGCGGTTAGTCAAGCGGCTCGGCGGGGGCCAACGTTGCTACGCGCGGCTCGCACAATCACCTCTGAAGGAAGACCGTATTGACGCAGCGACTATTGAGCGGTCTGTTGATTCTCGATACCGAGTAGCTCGACGCTGCTGGCGCCTGGGCGAGACGTTTGAATGTCGCCCGACAGCCGTCGATGGCCGGGCCTGTCGGGATTAAACCCAGTGCTCGGTCATCGTTCGCAGACGTTATGGTTTCCCGATATCGGTCTCTCCGAAATCCGCGATTGGTTATGGTGCTGCGCGGTGCCTTGAAACACAGGGAGTATCAGTATCGTTGAATAATGTCGCATGATCGATATTCGTTGCGCGGAGGAGAAAGTGCTCGGCATGGGAACCTCACAAGGCGCAATGGCAGCGGGATATGGTGGTGGCGGGTGGCGCTTGGAGTCGTGGCGTGCTACAGAAACCGGTCTCTATTTGCCGATTTAACCTGGGCACAGTCAGATGATTCTCTTGCATGGGCGGCCGGCCCTCGTGCAACGCATTGTGTAAGCCGCACACCGTTACTTGATTCCACGCAAGTATGGCTCGGCACGAGACGGGAGTACCCTGGAACGCATCGGCTTTGATAAGTCGACAACGGCCGGGGCGCTCGAGTCACTCCGGGAGAGCGCATTGCGACTGATTCTGGTCTTGAGCCGCTGCGAAGTCGAGCACCCTTGTGCGCGGCCCGCCCTGCGCTTCCAGATGGCGTGCCCTATGTTGGCGATCACCCGAGTATTCACAAGCTTATTGTCAACGGGGGACGCTTTCTCGAAAGGTGTGGTCCTTCGGCCAGTGTCTCGACGTGCGGGCGCTGGCCTTGTCCCCGGGGCGAATGCGGGTCGTGGACCCGGGCCCCTATATTGCCGCGTTAATGTTGTGGATATATGTTCCGGTCGTAGACTTCCGTTTGATCGCGGTTTTATACTTGAAATGTGAAAACGTTCCAATATAACGGGCGGTTAGAGGAAAGCGAGATTCTCGAGCTTCTGACAGCGTATGATGTTCAGCCGACGCAGCAGCGGATTGAAATCGCCAAAGTGTTGTTTGCGCGTGATCAACATCTTTCGGCGGACGAGGTTCTGGCCCGGGTCAATGCCGATGCCGCGCGTGTTTCCAAGGCAACCGTTTACAACACGCTTGGACTGTTTGCCCGTAGCGGGCTGGTTCGCGAGGTGATCGTGGATCGCAGCCGCGTTTTCTATGATCCCAACACCCGTCCGCATCACCATTTCTATAACGTGGATACCGGTACCCTGACTGATGTGGATGCCGACCAGGTCGTTCTCAACGAACTGCCGGAACCGCCGCGGGGGACGATCCCCGATGGTGTCGACATAATCATCCGGGTTCGCAACAGTTCATCTGATCAGTAGTGAATCCCCTGAGGCGCTGGCCATTTATTCAGTTGTACGGCCGACGATCCTTCTTTTATACTGCCGCCCTTTCTGCCGGAATAGCTCAGTCGGTAGAGCAGCTCACTCGTAATGAGAAGGTCGGGGGTTCGATTCCTCTTTCCGGCACCAGTTTCGTGGCAATCCGCTTCCCTGTTTGGCGACTTGGGCGCTCCTCCTGACAGGCAAAATCATCCCTCCGTAAATTAAGGTTTCCCTAGGATGTGGCGCGAATTGGATTCGCGTCAAACTTCGGACGGTAGTACTATTTCCGAGCAAAGGTGGTAGAATTACCTGCCAAAGAGCCTGAAATGCTCTATTGTAATGGTAGAAAAATAATAAAAATAATGATTGATACTTACGCGACTTCGTACTTTAACGGAGCGATACACAAGGTGAGAGGAGCAGCAAGCCAGATGCATGTCCGGGTTTGCTGTCGGATAGGAGTCCGAGAATAAAAATGCTTATTTACAGATACATGCGGAGAACTCGGCGATGCCTTTACCTCTCAAACCGCTGTGCGTGGCGGGCTTTGTGGCTGCACAGTTTTGCTCATCCTCACAAGCCGCAGTCCTCGATTTTGAAGGCTTTGGGGTCGGTCGGATAATCGATAATGAGTACACGGGCGTAAGCATTAGCGGCGACAATCGCGGCGTCGGGCCCGATGCCGCGATTACCTTCGATACGGCTAATCCCACCGGTGGCGATTACGATCTGGGTGGCCCGTTCTCAAGTCCTCAGAATGCGGCATTGAGCGGGTCTTTTGATCCCGGCAATGTGCTTATCATTCAGAAACGGGACACCTGTAACTTCGGCACAGGCTATTGTCGCAACCCGGACGATCAAGGGCGCGGTGGCGTGTTCAACATCGAATTTGACAGTGCGGTAAGGCTTGAGAGTATCGACTTCTTCGATATAGAGTTCGACGAAGACAACGCGAATCCGGATAGCGAGATTCACCTGTTTGATGCGAGCGGCACCGAGATCCACGCAGGTATGTTTTTTGTTCCGTTTACCGGGGGCGACAATACCTGGAATCAGTTGGCGATCGGGGTTGCGGGTGTCAAGCGAATGCAGATTGAACTGGCAGGTTCGGGTGCCATTGATAACATCGTGTATGCATCGGATGCGCCGCTCGAGACTCCAGTTCCGGCCGCAGGATTGTTATTTCTCTCCGGTTTGATGGGGCTGGGTGTATTGGCCAGAGCGAAGCGAACTTAGGCCTCGCCTCCGGAGGAATGGTGGCCCACGAGGCCGTCAATGAGCAATTTCGCATGGTCGTGATGGCTGCCCTTCCAGTATATCTGTCCACAATCGCGGCATAACCGAAATCGGTCGAAGTAGCGTTTCGTCTTTGGCTCAAGCCGGTCTATCACCCGGGATTTATCGACATCGTCCAGAATGCCGTTGCAGCGCGTGCAGCGGGTGAAGGGGGCGATCATGCCATTCAGATCGAAGCGTGACAGAACTTCTTTTGCCTGCAGGCGCGGGTCTGTTGCGCGGACGAAATAGCCTCGGGTGATGACCTTGTGTCGCAGCAGCGTGCGGTCGCGGGTCAGTAGTACCCGGTTCGTCGAACGGGAGATTCGCGCGAGTTCCCCATCCTGATAATCGTTGCGATACAGACAGTCAATGCCCAGCAGTCGCAGGTACCGCGCCAGACGCCCGAGATTGGTGTCGAGTACAAATTTCGGGTGACGCAGGGGCTCTGGTCGCAAACGCAGGAGCGGACTGATGTCCAGGCTCTCGAACATGGGGTACACGCTGATGCGGTCCCCGTCGCGGACAATGTAGGAAAAATCGACAGACTCACCGTTGGCCAGGATCAACTCCACCTCGGTGTGGGGTACCCCGAACGACTCAAGCATGTCCTTGACCGAGGCACGACGGTCAAAGGTGTGGGCGAAAGCTGTCTTGCGCCGCTCGGGCACAAGAAAATCATTCAATTCCTCATAGAAGCGAAAGCTTGCCAGCGCCATGCATTAACGTGTTCAGGCAGGGGTGTTCACCCCTTCGGGTTCGTGCCGGACTTCCGGCCCCATCTCCTCGAAGCTGAACAGGTGCCAGGCACGCTCACCATTGTAATCCAGGACCCTCAGGTCGTCGCTTTCGGAAAGGTCTTGTGAAACCACGTTGAAGTGACCCCCGTAACGTTCGCGGGCCAGGTCGTACGGGATCTCGAAGGCGAAAAACTTCTCGATGCCCTTTGCAGTCAGTTTCTCCAATAACGCTTCATCCTCGATAGAGGCATGCGAGGTCAGAATCATCAAGGGCCCACTGCCAGTAAACAAAAGAAAGACTTTCACCATGCTTCCCCTTCTTGCCACGCCCAACCCGTATAGAAATAGCAGATGTCCTGCGAAGTTGCGTGTCTGGATAACAACTTGGCACCTTCGGATAATCGCCTAATCGAACAGCGGGTGCAAGATCTGGCATGGATTCTCGATGCGGGTGTGCTGGCCTGCAAACAGGCTGACACTGCAACGGCGTGGCCTCTGGCGCCGCGGTAAAGCAACAGCCTGCGCTGCAGCGACTGGGCACCAGCCTCCCGGCAACGATGAGGACCGGTAGTGGAACGAGCTAAGTGTAACGGCGCTGACACGCGCTCAAGCATCGCCTCGATGGCTTGCGCGCCCGGGGTGGGACGCCCCTTCCTCCCGCTCTCTTGTGCCCGAGAGGGCGGGAGGCTTTTTTAAGTGAGCTGACAGAAAATATAAAAATGCGTGTACTCGTCAGCGCGGCATGGTGGCATCACTCTCAAGATGCCGTGTGCCTGTGCGCTCAGGGGCTGTCAAGGCCGCGATTGAGCAGGGTAACGCCGCGGGCTGGGCCATGTGCGCCCGGTAGACCGACTTTCCTAGGCGGCACTTTGCTCACAATGACTCAACATCAGCACAGGCGGTGCGGTGGAAAAGATGAATGGGCTGGCCTGATTCAAGGCACTGAGCCCCAGGATGTAGCGGGTTTCGCCGGGCAGTACCGCCGCCTCGATATCACGCAGCTGACAACCGTCGCCAATGGTGATTTCGGCAATCCGGTAGACCGGAATCATGCGACGCCGTCCATCCGCAAATTGTCCCGAAAGGTCTCTAACGTACGTCGCCAGGCCTTTGTCCGCCAAAGTCTGCAGCGATGCCTCGTCAATGGCCAGATAGGATGAACCGGTATCGACCAGCAACTCGACGGCGCCAAGTCCTCCAATCGCTCCTTTGACATAATAGGTGCTCGCCGCTTTCTGATGCATGGGAATGGCCACATCAAACTCAGCTGCCGATAGTGGTAAGGGGAGAGCGAAACCGCCAATCAGCGCCGCGGGCGCCAGTCCCTGAGCTAACCGGTTAAACACTCCTCGACACCGGGCGGATCGACCCATAGTTTGGTCCTCAAAAGGGTTCTGGTGCAATCGTTACGAGGACCCAAATGTAGATGAACATCCGTCCGATGGCGAGGGATTTTTTGGGTGTGATGACGGAGCCTCTTCACCAGCCGGCGCTTCGCTGCACCGCCAGCGGCTCAGCATGTGGGTGATTTCTTACATAACGAGTACTGCAGCACCCTGAATCTTTCCGTCGCGTAATCGCGCCAGGGCTTCGTTCGCGCCCGCAAGCGGGAACGTTTCTATGTGGGTTTTCACTGCCACACGCGAAATCAGATCAAAAAATTCAACGCCGTCGTCTCGGGTGAGGTTGGCAACTGACCGTAGCACGCGCTCACCCCATAGCAGGTCGTAGGAAAACGACGGGATATCGCTCATGTGAATGCCGGCACAGACCACCACGCCGCCTTTGGTGAGCGCCTGCAATGCGACGGGTACCAATGCGCCTACCGGTGCGAAGAGTATCGCGGCATCCAGCCGTTGCGGCGGTAAGCGATCGGAATCGCCGGCCCAAACTGCACCCAGCCGACGGGCAAAAGCCTGTACATCATAGTCACCAGGCCGGGTAAAGGCATAGATTTCCTGCCCCTGCGAAACAGCAATCTGGGTCAGGATATGTGCAGCTGCACCGAAGCCATAGAGGCCCAGCCGCTGCGCTGCACCTGCCATTCGATAGGAACGGAAACCGATCAAACCGGCGCAGAGCAGGGGTGCGGCCTCGGCACTTGCATAGCGTCTGGGTATCGGGAAGCAGTACCGAGGATCGGCAAGTGTATACTCGGCATACCCGCCATCGATGGTGTACCCGGTAAACTCAGCGGTATCGCAGAGGTTTTCCGCGTCTGCATCACAGAACCGGCACTTGCCGCAGGTGCGCCCCAGCCAGGGGACACCGACACGCTGGCCAATTTCGATATCGCCTGTGCCGGCGCCAGTATCCACAACCGTTCCCACTATCTCATGACCGGGGATCAGCGGCAGCTTGGGTTCTGTGAGTTCGCCGTCCACGATGTGAAGATCGGTACGGCAGACTCCACACGCCTCGATCTTGATCAGGACCTGGGGCATGTGTGGTTTGGGCCGAGAGATGTCTCTCAATATCAGCGGCGTGCCGGCCTTTTCGAGTATCATCGCCTTCATTGTCATCTCCTGTCTGTCGACACTATTCAGCGTTCAGCAGCCCACTGGCGGAGGGCTGATCGGGGAACACTAGTTTATTCTGCCGTAATATGAGCGGGAACACGGGAACAGAGAACATCGTTATGCAGACAAACAAGGTGTCGGCCGACGAGGGCTGGGTCTGGTATGCAAGTGGCTGGAAGTTCTTCATTCGGGACCCGGGTGTTCAGATCGTCTACCTGCTGATCATTCTGCTGATCTCCATTGGACTGGCGCTGGTTCCGCTAATCGGGGGTCTGGTGCTCATGTTGATCACCCCGGTCCTTGCAGGTGGGTGGTTTCACGCGCTTCATGAACTGGATTCCGGGCATGATATCGGTCTCGGAACACTGTTCGAGGGATTCAGGAACCGCGCCTGGACAGGACCGCTGGTCGTGCTCGGTGCGCTGATACTGGCCGCGGAGCTCTTGATCGGGATTGTCGGCATTACAACGATGGGCGGTACGGTACTGGGCTACATGGGCACGATGCAGGCCGGTGAGATGCCCCCCTCACCGGGGTTAGGGGTGCTTATTGGTCTGTTCATCATCCTGCTCTTGAGTGCCCTGTTCTTTATGGCGCTCTTCTATGCTGTGCCGCTGATCCAGTTTCAGGGCGCTGCACCGCTTGCTGCAATGCAGAGCAGCTTTTCCGCTTCCCTGCAGAATATCGGTGCGCTGACCGTTTTCGGGCTTGTCTATCTGGTACTGGCGTTCTTCGCGGCGATTCCCTTTGCACTCGGGTTTCTCGTGCTGGTGCCGGTCTCGGTTGCCGCGGCCTACAGCAGCTATAAATCAGTTTACGGTGTCGTTCCCTGATCAGTGGTATTTCTCCGTAGTCACGTGGCCCGGTTCCCGGCGTCGGTGACGTTTCATGCCACGCTCGGCGAGGAGTGCGCTCACCGCTGTAATCATTCCCGAATTACCGCACAGCATGACGTGGGAGTGTTCCGGGGTGAGGGGCAGTCCTGCGCGATCCTCAAGTTCAAGACTTTCAATGGCGGCCTGAATGCGTTTCTGGATTGCGCCCTTGAGAGGTTCGCGGGTGACGAAGGGGATAAATTCGAGCTGGTCCGCATGGTCGGACACAAGCTCGGAGATCGTATCGCGATAAGCCATCTCCGCAGCCCTGCGTACCGAGTACGCCAGTACGATCTTTTCGAAGCGCTGCCAGGGAGCCTCGGTCTTGAGAATGGAAAGAAAAGGACCGATGGCGGTGCCTGTTGCCAGCATCCACAAGTGCAGCGAATCCGGAATTTCATCCAGGACCAGGAATCCACTGGCTGGTTCGTTGACCCACAGTGGGTCGCCGCGTCCCAGCCCGGCCAGACGGGGTGACAGGGGCCCTCCAGGGACGATATTAAAGAATATTTCAAGAGGCCGTTCCTCCGGTGAATTCACCAGGGAGTAGGGTCGGCCTATGCGTTCCCCCTCGATATCGAGTCCGATCCGAACGAACTGCCCGGCCTTGAAACCCGCGATATCAGCGTCAAATCGGAGCGAAAGGAGATCCTCAGTCCAGTAATGGATCTCTGTCACTTTGCCTTTCCGCCACTCTGCCATGGTGTTTTTCCTGTCGCTATCTGTATTTCACAAGGGGCTGCGTGAGAAGCCAGCGTCTGCGGCGCAGTGCCTGAGTTATAACACGAAATCTCGAGTGCGTTCCCGAAGCGCCGGGGCAGATGCGTGCCTATTCCGGTACCAGTCGCAACGTGGCGATGACCTTGTCAGCGGGTGTCCCGCCCCACGACCAGCTGTGCATGCGGCCGTTCAGCCAGTCATCCAGCTGATCGGTCCGAAACTGCGAGAAGAGATGACCCGACTGACCGAGAGGTTGCGCACCGCGCGTCTGTCGCCAGTCACCCGGTGTATAGACAACCCGATAAGTCGGGATGAACAGCGGAATTTCGGGCGCGTTGATCTCGGTTTTCACGGCGTCCACCGTGTGATTATCACCACCGACGGCGACCGGGCCGACACGGAAAAGCTTGCCCAGAAGCGGTATGCTGTGAAAGGCATGCGGAAACGTCAGCCTTCGCAAGCGACCGAGTTGCGCAGACGATAGCTCGCCCTGCTGTGTCCGCAGGTTCCTCGCAGCCCGACGGAGCGCCCGTGCCCATATATCTGCGGGGGTTTCTTTCCCTGGCGTACGCACGTCATCCCAGAACGAGGACTCGCCCGTGCGCACAGTTTCCTGCAACGCGCCATAGGCAAAGAGGTTTACGGCCATGAATCCCTGCAGGTCATCGCCGAGTTCATCCGCGTAGATGGCGTCGAAAAGTTCCCGGCGCAGCAGTACGAACAGGGCCGCGAAATTGCTGTCGGGCTCGAAGCTGCCGTTCCAGTTTCGCAGCATGTCATTTGCGACCTTCCAGGCCTGCGGGTCGGTCGTGCGCAAGTGGGGTTCCAGTTTGTGCAGTGCGTCCAGCCAGGGTATTGCCTCCAGTCCCTTTTTGTCGAGCTGTATGGCTTGCATGTCGGCGACCGTGAGTTGCGCTTTGTCATCCAGCAATTGCTCGATGCGCCGGGCGCGATAGGGTGGCATCCAGGAGCGCGTGACATGCACCGGATAATCGATGGGAATGGTCCGGTTGTTGGCGCTGACGATCATGCCGGCTGGTGGATTGAGCGTTCCTGGATTGTCTCCCGGCGGTACATAACCATCCCAGCCATATTCACTGTTCCAACCGGGCGCCGGAAAAGTGCCGAGACCCTTGTCCCGGACAGGTAGGGTACCGCTCATCTGCCAGGCAATGGAGCCATCGCGGTGGACGATCAGGATATTCTGTGAGGCATGGCTGATCAGCGCAATGGCGGCACGCGCCCCGGCAATGGTGGTGGCGGTGTTCAGCCGGTATATGCCGTCAAAGGCGCGGTCTGGCAGTTCGATCGTCCAGCGCAGAGTGATCAATTCACGACTTGCCAGTTCAACGAAGTCCAGCGGGATGGGGCGGGTTTCAGCCAGAACATCGTTGAGAATAACGCCATGATCCGTCTCGCGGACCTGCATCCGGTGGGGTTCGGGCCAGTCCTTCACGGCTATTTCTTCGGTTCGCAGGGCAATTGCTTCCGGAGGTGCATTCGCCCGTTCGACACTGTCCCCCGCAGCGGTGAGTCGCTCCACGAAGATGTCCTGGGTATCTGCCATACTGGTATTCATGCCCCAGGCGAGGTCGCCATTGTGACCAATTACTACCAGCGGCAGGCCCGGCAGGCAGATGCCGGCGACGTGATAGCCCGGTGCCTTCATCTCCAGTTCGTACCAGAGGCCCGGCATCGACGGCATCAGGTGCGGATCATTGGCGAGCAACGGCTGTCCGTCGGCCGTGTGTGTGCCGGCCACCGCCCAGGTGTTGCTGGCGGGCCCCGGTCGCGGCAGGCCCAACTTTTTCGCCAGTCTCAGGTAGGGAAGAAACGGCTCGATTGGCGCAGTGGCATAGTCGGGCAGGTCGCGCGCATAGGCCGGTGCCGGAATATTTTCATCGCTGGGAAAGAGTTCCAGCGCCCGCGCTTTGCCCAATCGACGGGCAAGCTGCAGGTAGACGAGCTCTTCCTTGGCATTGAACGACAGCAGGAAAGCCATGTATTCGGCCACAGACAGTGAGTCCGCGGGTCTCCACACAGCGGGCTCGATGCCGACGATGCGGTATTCAAGCGGCAGTCGGCCTGCATAACGTTCGCGCCACCGGTTCACCCCGCGCGCATAGGCCTCGAGGTAGCGGCGGCCCTCATCGCTCAGTGCCTCAAGGTTGCGTTCGGCGGCCCTGTGGAGACCCAGCGTACGAAACAGCCGATCAACTGCGAGTACCTCTTCGCCGAGCATTTCCGAGAGTTCTCCGCGCGCAATCCGGCGGATCAGATCCATCTGCCACATGCGCTCTGAGGCCACCAGATAGCCTTGCGCAAAGAAAAGGTCCTCGCGTGACTCGGCGCGGATGTAAGGGATCGCGTGTGGACCGAAGCTGACAGTAACCGGTGCCGCCAGGTCGGGCACCGCAACCGTTCCGCTGTAGAGGGGTTCGGCCTGCCGGGCGAGCCAATAGCCAGCGCCGCCCGCGCCGGTAAGCAACAAGACCGGTAGCAGCAGAATCCACACCCACCATCGCCTGCGTAAAGCCATGGTCACTGATTGCACTCACAGCTATGGGTTACTGAACAAACAGTATTACTATCCAACAACTTAAGTCGTTGCTGCCCCCGCAACATGGTCGCTCACCGGCGGTTGACACACGACGTGGGGGTTGGTGCTGGGCTTGCTCGGCCACACTGCCTATACTTGTCCACCACCTCCACCAAGCAACCAGCGTGGGGTCAGCGGCCATTCTGTCAGCTTTTCGGGCCAGACGTTAATCACTTTGTTGAGGAACCGATGCAATGAGGACCGGCACAAGACCAGCTATCACCGCTATCCTGTTTTGTCTCGTGATCGCCAGCCCGGGACTCCAGGCGGGCTGGGACGACTGGGTCAAGAAGCTCGAAGAATCCGTCCCCGGCAGCACACCCGCCAAGACAGGTTTATCCGGTCTGTCCCAGACGGAGATCGCCACGGGATTGAAGGAGGCATTGAATATTGGTGTCGAGCGCGCCGTCAGTCTGCTGGGGCAGGACGGTGGATTTCTCAATGATGCGGCGGTGAGGATCCCCATGCCGGACAGTTTACAGTCGGTGGAACGGGGACTGCGAGCCGTCGGACAGGGTGCGCTTGCAGACGAGTTCGTCGGTACGATGAACCACGCCGCGGAGCGGGCGGTTCCGGAGACGACGGCGATCTTGGCCGAAACGATTCAGACCATGACGGTGACTGATGCCAGGGCGATTCTGGACGGGCCCGAGAATGCCGCGACCGAGTATTTTCGCGAGAAGAACCAGGAACGGCTCACCGCAGCCATTCTGCCCATAGTCCGGGACGCAACGGAGAAGACCGGCGTTACCTCGGCCTACAAACAAATGGTTGGCGGCATGGGGTTTCTGAGCCAGTTCAGCGGTGAGAGCAGCCTCGACCTGGATACCTATGTCACTCAGAAAACCCTCGATGGATTGTTTGTGAAGCTGGCGGACCAGGAGCGGCTCATTCGTGAGGACCCGCTTGCCCGCAGCACTGATCTGCTCAAGAAGGTTTTTGGCGGCACGCGCTAACGCACAATAAAACGGCTGATGAACAGGAGAGACACGCCATGGGTATGCTCGATGAGTCGTTGCATAGTCAGAACGCGAATGTCCTCAAGCAGCTTGCAGGGACCTTCAGTGTCTCGGAGGGAGACGCGCGTACCGCCGTTGGCAGTGTGTTGCCAGCGCTGTCACGCGGTATCAGTCACGAGATTTCCAATCCGAGTCGTGTCAATGACCTGATGGGGGCATGGCGTCGCGGTAATCACCAACAGTATCTGGACCGGCCGGAAGCGCTGGGTCGCGAGGAGACTATCCAGGATGGCACGCGATCCTGGGCCATCTCCTGGGCAGCAAGGATGTCAGCCGGCGTGTCGTCAGTCACGCTGCCGATCAAACCGGCCTGGACGCCGGTATTCTGAAGAAGATGCTGCCAATGATTGCCGCAATGGCCATGGGTGCGCTGAGCAAACAGGCTGCCAGCCGGGGTATGTCGAACGCGTCGCCCGGCGGCCAGGACCAGGCGGGCATGTTTGGCCAGCTGGTGTCCTTTCTGGACGCCGATAAAGACGGTTCGGTAATGGATGATCTGCTCGGCATGGCTGGCAAATTCTTCTGACCACGGGGCGGGCCGTGCCTGCCGTCATGCATCTGAGCACGTCCTTGGCGCGCGCTGATCTGCGGGAAAGGCAGGCGTCACACGACGGCTGGCTGCAACCATGAGCCCGCCTGGCCTCTGTATCGAGGCAGCCCGTAGCGGGCCGGGATACGTGGCAGGACAGTCAGGGACTGCCGTCCGTGCCCGCGGCAGGCTCCTTGCCGCCGTCTTTGGCGGCTTCCGGCCCGGGTTTTTCTTCGATCAGCGAGATCACCGTCCAGCCTGATGCCAATTTCAAGTCGGTTTCCGCAGTGAACAGCAGCAGGCGCCCGGCAGGATTGAGCGCAAACAAGGGGATCGAGCGACCGAAGTACTTCCGGTAGTAGTCATCGTAGGTGAAGTTTTCGGTAAGCGCGGTGGCCCGAATATCCGCGCCAGCGCTGAGCAGGCCGGACAGCATGTCGTAGTCCGCACCCCTGCCGAACGCGATGTGTCCGATCTTCGGAGTCCCATTGCGGGCAGTGGCACCGCCCTTGCTTTCGCTGCTGGTTAGCAGTGTGTAGATATTGGCGGCACCAAACTCGCTGCGATAGCGCAGCGCGGCCAGGGTGTTCAGTTCCCGCTGAGGAGACAGCGCAAGCATGCGGCCAAGTCCCACCAGATCGAGATGGCGGTCAGCATGCTCGGAGACCGGCTGGCCGTAATATGCCTTCAAACCCTTCATCCGGGCCGCGCGGACGTAGTCCCAGTTGGGGTCGGTGAGCAAGGTATTAAAGCCCTGCTTGTCCAACACCTGTGCAATCGATCGCGCTAACGGATTGGCGCCGATAATCAGAAAGCCGCGTGGCTCGGGTTCTCCTACACCCAGTAGCACGGCGAGGGCCCGCGCGCTTGCGCTCTGCAAGACGACAGTTCCGATGATTACGATAAAGGTAAGTGGGACCAGCAGGTGTGCCTGAGCATAACCCTGTTCCTCGAGGCGCAATGCAAACAATGCGGCAACCGCCGCGGCGACGATCCCACGGGGCGCGATCCAGGACAGCAACGCACGTTCGCGCCATGACAGGGGCGAGTCCCAGGTGGCGCTGAGTACCTTGAGCGGCCGGGCGATGAACTGGATGCCCAGGAATATCCACACCGCCCCCCAGCCAAGTTCATGAACCTGTCTGACGTCAATCCGGGCGGCCAGGATGATGAACAGGCCGGAGATCAGTAAGATACTCAGGCTCTCTTTGAAATCGAGAATATCCTCTATCGGAACCTTCGGCATGTTGGCCAGCCACACTCCCATCACCGATACGGCCAGCAGCCCGGATTCGGCCTGAATTGCGTCGGCAGCCGCATAGGCCGCGAAAACCAAAGTCAGCGCCGCGACATTATGCAGATACTCAGGTAACCAGTGGCGACGCAAGCTGATACCGAAAAAATAGCCGCTCCCGATGCCAATGGCGGTTCCTGCCGCCAGGGTCTGGCCGAATGTCAGGAGCGTGTGGAACAATCCCGAGGCGTTGCTGCCCGAGATGATGAACTCGAATACCAGAACGGCCAGCAAGGCGCCAATGGGATCAATCACGATTCCCTCCCAGCGCAAGATGTTCGCCAGCTTCGCCGTGGGCCGTACCGTGCGCAGCATGGGAATGATCACCGTGGGACCGGTTACGACGGCGACGGCGCCGAAAAGCAGCGATAGTTCCCAGGGAAATTCCAGCGCCCAGTGCGTTACCACCGTGGTCACGACCCAGGTAACCAGAAGGCCGGACGTGACGAGACGACGGACAACACGTTCCAGTCCACGGATTTGAGTAAACTTCAGGGTGAGGCTGCCCTCGAACAGGATCACTGCGACAGACAGTGAGACGATCGGAAACAGCAAACCGCCGAAGATCGTTTCAGGATTCAGCCAGCCGGAAACCGGTCCCGCAACAATGCCGGCGACGAGCAGAAACAGAATCGCCGGCAATTTGACGCGCCATGCCAGCCACTGGCAGACAAGCGCAGTGAGCCCAATGCCCGCCAGCGTAATCACGATAGTTTCATTCATGGCGTACAGGGAACACTGTCCAGGAAGCTGTCGTCAACCGCCAGGCCAGATTTGTTTCAACTCTGATTCGCCGAACAAGGACTGCCCCGTACGGCTTGGTGACCTGCAGGCCTTTCGGTCCGGTACTCCAGGTGGTGCGCTCGCGAGTCGACGTGCCCAATGCCCGCGGAAAAAAAAGGCGACCCGATAATGCGAGTCGCCGTTGAGACCTCCTGGAGGGAGGTGTCGTGTTATGGTGAAGTTAGGCGATCGATGTGGCTAGCTGATCCGCGCGGCGTGCAGGTTCTGTGCATTTACCTGTGCGAGGATATCGAACGAGGAAATGCGTGCGGGATCATAGTCGACCAACATCAGGCGAGATCTGTCTGCTGAAAAGTGCGCGTCGAAGACCCCCTCCTGACGTGCAATGGTCGCCTCTATATCCCTGCGACGCCCATTGGCCAAGGCGCCAGCAATATGCAACACCAAACCAGTCTTACGTTCCATATAACGCCTCCTTTGGTTAGTCGTACATCGCCTTCCATCCACAATAAGGACGCTCCAGCGCCCCTGCCGGCCCCCCTGGCCAGCCCCCTCCATGGAGCTCACACCCTAGACTAGAAATGACTTTTAAGTCAAGGAATAAAAAGAAGTTTTTTTATTACAATATCTTGTGCCAAATCAACCGCAGCAGGGCCTCCAGGCCCAAGATATAGATTGCGGTAACACTTCAGGGAGTATGGCTAATTCTCGATAAAATTGAGATTTTATCCTGCTGCTTTCCTGGTGACGTGGCGGAACCATTCCACGTGGCGAGGCGGCGCAGGCCGGATGATGGCGGGTAGGGGAGCCCGGCCTGGACAAGCGGCCTCCGACAGCGGGTATGCTGTTCCAGCGATGGCTCGAGAATCCGTCGCGACGGCTTCGGGGATTCCACGCTGCGGCTCGGTTATGGCTACTGGCCGGAGGTTGCGACCAGCTTTGGACGGCGGCGGTATTCGTATACTGCCCAGGTCTCGCCCCGTCGGATCCTGGGAGGCCGTGGAATTCGACTGGCAGATCGAGCTGTTTCTACCAGCCGGGTCCCTGCTGCTACTGCTGGTGTTGCTGCTGCATACGCTGCTGCATTTCCTTGGCGTAGGCGTCGACCTCGGGTTTGGTAAGCAGACCGTCGCCGTTCTTGTCCATCTCGCGGAAACCGTCCTCTGTCGGCTTCATGAATTCCTGCTGGGTCACGTTGCCATCCCGGTTGGTATCCAGTTCCTGCATAAACTGTTCGCTGGGGTCGGGCACGGCCTGCCCCTGTTGCTGGGCGGCAAGCGGAGTGGCTAACGCGAACAGGAGGGCGGGAGCGATGGTGTTCATTAACTTATTCATTCGAGTGTCCTCAGACTGGTTGTCGGTGCAGGGAACGGTAGGTTTTTCTCCGATCTTCACCGCTATCGTAACAGCCTGCCGGGAAATGACCAGGATTCAACAAGAGGATATTCCCCCCGCAGATAGCCAGTTACCCCTAAAGCAGGTACAATCTCACACAAATTATGCGTGAGGATAACGCAGCTTGTGGATGACCGAGGCGCGGCGTTAAGTATCCACACCGAGACCGGTGAGACTGCCCAGGGGTGCAGCTCATCATGAGCCGTGCAGTTACCGAGACACGGCTGAAGGGCGTCCCGCTCTCGCCTGGCATTGCCCTCGGGCGTGCCTGCCTGTATCTCCGGCATACCCCTGTCCCCGGACGGGGCCCTCAGGCGGATCCCCTGCGTGAAGCCTTTCGTCTCCGCCAGTCCTTGCTGTCGCTGGGTAGTCAATTGGATGCCCTGGCCCGGGATGCAGAGGCAAGGGTGGGGCGCGAGAATGCACAGATCTTCCATGCCCACCGGCTGATGCTGACAGACGAAACCTTCCAGCACCGGCTCTTTCATGCCGTCGAAGAGAAAGGCTGTACGGCTGAGAAAGCGGTTGAAAGAGAGCTCAATTTCTACCGCGCACAACTCGAAGCGGCCGATTCCGAGTATCTGCAGCAACGGGCTCACGACATCAGAGAAATCCAGCAGGCCCTGCTGGACCGCCTGAATCACGCGGCGCCTTGCCGACGTTGCAGGGACGTCGACTTTTGCAGCGTGGGACATTGCCGGCTGGCAAATGATCACGTCCTGGTGGGCGAGGAGCTGAGTGCGAGCCTGCCCATCGAAACGGATCGCTATACCGTCGGCTATATCGTGGAAAAGGGCGGGCCGACGTCACACGCCGTGATTCTGGCCCGGGCCCTGCAGCGACCGGCCGTTGGCAACATTCTGCAAGTGTCCACGGTCATCCCCCTGGCGGCGAAAGTCCTCATCAACGGGGATACTGGCGAGGTCATTATCAATCCGTCTGCCGCGACACTCGCCCGCTATCGGCCGGCTCTGGCGGGCGCGGGGCAGGGGACGCCGGTTTCCGACCCGGTTCCAGGGCTGAAGGTCATGGCAAACATTGAACGATCGACCGACGTTCATGAGGTGCTTGCCGCCAGGGCCGAGGGTATCGGGCTGTATCGAACCGAGATGGAACTGCTGGTGGAGGGTCGACTGCTCAGCGAGACAGAACAGGCGGCCCGTTACGCGGACGTAGTCCGCGCAATGGCAGGCAAGCCCGTCTACATTCGGCTTCTCGATTTCGGTGCCGACAAGGCGGCAACCTGCCTGGACCTGTCTCCGCAGGGGGATTTTCGGCCAGGACTGCGGGGTGCCGAATTGCTGCTGGCCTGCCCGGAACTTCTTCACACCCAGGCCCGCGCCTTGGCGCGCGCAAGTCGTCACGGGCCAATTCACGTGCTGTACCCCATGATCGTCGGCGTCAATCAGTTTCGAGAGCTGCGGGCACGGTTCGACGAGGCGGTTGCCGATCTTCAGTCGTCCGGATTGCGTCATGGGGTATTGTTCGAGGTACCGTCGGCATGTCTGCAGGCGCAGCGGATTCTGGGACTGGCCGACTTCGGCTGCATAGGCACCAACGATCTCATCCAGTACCTGTTTGCGGCGGATCGAACAAACGGAGTCCTTTCGAGTGACACATGCCTTGAAACTGAAAGCGTGCTCTGGCGCATCATCCAGGGCCTCTCCCGTGCCGCCACGGCGGCCGGCAAGCCGATGGCGATCTGCGGTGAACTGGCGGGTAATCCCGACCTTACCCGCAGGGTTATCCAGGCAGGCATTAGCGCCGTCAGCACCAGCCCCTCCCGCATCGCAGATGTGCGACGGGCAGCGCGCCGGGCGACAACCCACTGAGTCGGGGGGACCGTGCGAGGCGGGCTGAGCGATTCGACCAACTGCCAGTCTGAGGCGTGGCAAGGGTCTGCCAATACAGACCCGCGATTACTCTGCTTCTTGCATCGGGGCGCGTTTTCGGAGCACTGTATCGATGCGTTCCTCCCCTCAGCGCCCTGACCGTCCTCTGGCAGGTAACCGCCAGTTGATGCCAGGACGCGGATTGAGCGAACGCGCCACACACGGCGACGCCCCGCTCTGGAACCTGCGAATTCCATTGGTGCGGAAGGGGATTCGACGCATTTGCGTCAACGCCTGCCAGGGGGATCGCGCCGTGAAGCGGGCGAATAAAGCTATTGATTTAACTACCGCTAATAGTGCCTGACAGCCAGGACGGTCACCGGTATCCACGAAACGACCGCAATAGGGTTGCCAACCGGCAGTTTGGAGCGACACTACGATCAGGAAGGAACTACCCCAGACATGCTGCTACCAAGACCAGTCATCTTCCTTCTCACAGGCGCACTCGGATTACTCAACTCGGCGGTTAATGCGGAAGTCGCATTGAATTTTGGCGTGTACACGTCCGATAAACCGTCAACAATGGTGAGGAAATTCCGGCCCGTGCTCGACAAACTGGAGCATGATCTCAGCAGGCGGCTCGGAGAACCGGTGACAATCCACACCCAGGTAGCCCGAAGTTATGACCAGGGCGTTGAGAACCTCACGGATGGGAGGGTTGATTTCTCCCGCTTGGGTCCCGCGTCCTACGTTACCGCCAAGCGATACGAGGCGGGCATTTCGATCCTGGCAATGGAACAGCAAGAAGGGCAGAAGGTCTTCAACGGGGTTATCTGTGTCCCCGCAGACAGCCCGATTCAAAGCGTAAGCGATCTCAAGGGCAAGCGCTTCGCATTTGGTGACGTGAACTCGACGATCGGACGCTACCTCGCCCAGCTCTATCTCGTTGAACACGGCGTTCGGGCGTCGGATCTCGCCGCCTATGATTATCTGGGGCGGCACGACACGGTCGGCAGTGCGGTCGCGGCAGGGTCTTACGATGCAGGTGCGCTGAAAGAGGACACCTTCCGCCGCGTGGTCGAAAACGGCGGCCGGTTGCGCGCACTGGCGGGGTTTCAGAATGTCACCAAGCCCTGGGTCGCCCGAGCGGGCTTGCCGGAACGCCTGGCTGGTGCCTTGCGCACCGCGCTGCTGGAGATGGACGATCGCGCCACGCTGGATGCCCTGGGAGCGGACGGTTTCGTCGCGGGTAGTGACGAGGACTTTCTGACGATCCGCGTGGCGATCGAGCAGAACAGCCGGTTTTTCCACTAGAGACCGCTATGCTGAGGCTTTTTAACGGGTCATCCCTTTGGAGCAAGCTGCTCATCAGCTTTGCGGGGACCCTGCTGCTCATCAGTGTGGTTTCGGGCGAGATCTATCGCTGGAACGAGACCCAGCGGATGCGCGAGAAGATAAACCGGGAAAGCAGCAAGCTCATCGAGGTGCTTTCGGCCAGCCTGATCGATCCCATCATTGCGGAGGACCGGCCACTGCTGAAGTCTGCCATCGAGGAGGTGGCGCTGACGGCGCGCGGCCTGTTCGAAATTGAGATCACAAATGAATCGGGAGAGTCCCTGGCCCAATGGTCGCTGCGCGAGGATCATGAGCGTCCCGAACAACTGGCCTTCACCCAGGATATCGTGTTCGAAGGCGAACGCTTCGGGACCCTCCACATGGCCTGGGATACGGCATTGCACGAGGAGGAAATCAAGCGCCGCATACTGGAATCATACCTGACGTCAGCGGCTACGCTCCTGGTGCTGACCTTGATGATCGGGCTTCTCGTGCGCCGCATAGTCATCGCGCCCGTGGGCAAAATCAACCAGCGGCTGCTGTCGCTGTCAAGGGGCGACCTGATGAGCGAGCTGCAACTCGACGCGGCGGTTGAGTTCGAACGCCTGGCCGACTCCGTGAACGCGTTGGCCCATTCCCTGCAGCTTCAGCAGGAGCGCGAGTCGGATCTGCGTCTTGCCGCACAGGTGATTGATAATGCCTCGGAAGGAGTGGTGGTCACCGATCCGCAGGGGATTATCCGATCGGTCAATCCGGCCTTCACGAAAATCACGGGTTATGAACCGAAAGAAGTGACCGGCAAAACGCCGACTTTCCTCAAGTCTGATCGCCACGACGCGGCATTCTACGAGGGGATGTGGGCGACCTTGCGGCAAACGGGAGTGTGGCAAGGCGAGCTGTGGAATCGCCGCAAGGACGGAAGGCTCTATTCCCAATGGTTGAACATCAGTACCATCAATGACGAGCACGGAAACGCCGCGCACTATGTTGGGATCTTCATAGACACCACCAAAGAGCACCAGGCCAGGGAGCACTTGCGGCGGCTGGCTTATCACGACCCGCTGTCGGGGCTGCCGAACCGCCAGCTTTTTAATGACCAGCTCGACCTGTCCCTGCTGAATGCCCAGCGCGAGGGCCGTTCCGTAGCCGTGCTGTTTGTCGATCTTGATCGCTTCAAAGACATCAATGACACCCTCGGGCATACCTTTGGTGATCGGCTGCTTCCGCTTGTTGCCGCGCGGCTCAAGCGCTGTTTACGTGCCGAGGATACCCTCGCCCGTCTGGGCGGTGACGAGTTCACCGTCATCCTGCATGATCTCGAGCGGCCGGACGACGCGCACAACGTGGCCAAGAAGATTCTCGAGTCATTCGCAGATCCCTTCAAGCTGGATGGGCGGGCGTGCTACCTGAGCGCCAGCATAGGCATCAGTGTGTCTCCCGATCACGGCGACAACCGTGAGAGTCTGCTCAAGCATGCCGACGTCGCCATGTACCGGGCCAAGGAGGAAGGTCGTAGCCGCTACTGTTTGTACAGCTCCAAGATGAGTGAGCGCTCTCTGGAGCGGCTGGACCTTGAGAACGACCTGCGCAGAGCTGTTGAAGACCGCGATCTGCACATTGTCTTCCAGCCTCAGGTCGATACGCTGAGCGGAAAGCTGGTCGGTGTCGAGGCCCTGGCGCGCTGGCATCACGCGACGCAGGGTTGGATATCCCCGGTGGTATTTATCCCCATGGCCGAAGACATCGGCCTCATCGGGCAGATCGGAGAATGGGTGTTGCGTACGGCCTGCAGCCAGGCCCAGCAGTGGATGGCCGAAGGGTTTGGACCGGTGCGTGTAGCGGTGAACATGTCCGGCCGCCAGCTGCGCGATAATGGCCTGTTACAGGTTGTCCGGGAGGCGCTGGAAGAATCCGGTCTCGATTCCCGCTGCCTCAAGCTGGAGTTGACCGAGAGCGTGCTGATGGAAAACGCGGAGCTTGCCATTGCCACGCTTGACAGCATCCAGCAGATGGGTGTGCAGATTTCCATCGATGACTTCGGGACCGGCTACTCCTCGCTGAGTTATCTGAAGCAGTTTGCCATCAGCGAACTCAAGGTTGACCGTTCCTTTATCAAAGGTATCCCGAACGACTCGGATAACGAGGCGATTGCGACCGCTATCATTGTCATGGCGCATGCACTGGGGCTGACGGTGACCGCCGAGGGTGTTGAAACAGAGGATCAGCTGGCATTTCTGCGCAAACATGGCTGTGATTACCTGCAGGGTTATCTGTTCGGTGCTCCGATGCCGGCCAGGGAACTCTCCAGACTCCTCGGTGCCGAATCCCGTCTGGCAGCCGGTGAATAGCCCGGCCGGGTCAGCCCAGCGCACAGCCTGAATACGCCGTCGCGCCCTGAGCCGTGTCGGTGTGGTCGCAGGCCGCGTGTCACCCGCCTTGAATTCCCTCGAAATAGGCTGCCATGTCCTCGCGTATTTCCGCATCCGGCACGCGGCCCAGGCCGGCCTGCATATTATCCACCAGGTGCGCCGGCTTGGACGTCGCCGGGATGGGGCAGGTGACTGCGGGGTGGGAGACAATGAACTTCAGAAAATACTGTGCCCAGCTGGTGCAATCGAATTCCGCCGCCCAGGCGGGCAGCGGCTGACCGTGCACCCTGCGGAACAATATGCCCTTCTCAAAAGGTTCATTGACCAGCACCGCGATGCCGCGATCGGCTGCCAGCGGCAACAGGCGCTTTTCCGCGGCGCGGTTCTGTATAGAGTAGGGTAGCTGGACGAAATCGAGCCGCTCCTGGCGCATGATACGTTCCAGATCATCGAAGGCATTAACCTGGTAATGGGTGATTCCCAGATAGCGGATGCGGCCATCGGCTTTCCAGTCGACGAGGGTCTTGATGTGCGTGCGCCAGTCCACCAGGTTGTGAATCTGCATGAGATCGATGCGCTTTACCCGCAGCCGGCGCAGGGAGTTCTGCATCTGTTCGATGCCTGCTTCACGCCCGCTGATCCACACCTTGGTCGCGTAAAACAGCCGGCCCTGCAGTCCCAGCTCGGTTGCCAGATCGCCTGTCACTGTTTCCGCTGAGCCATACATGGGGGAGGAATCGACGACCCGGCCGCCCTTGGACACGAACTGTTGCAAGACCTCTCGCAAGGGGTCGCGTTCCACGGGTTCGGGTCCTACGTCAAAGGTGCGCGCTGTGCCCAGGCCGATGGCCGGAATCTGCTCGCCACTGCTGGGGATGGGGCGATGCAGAAAGGTCTCTGACTGGAGGCGGGCCGCTGCAGGCACGGCCCCTGCGCCAGCCGCGGCGGCGAGCCAGCCAAGAAAGCTTCGGCGCGACAGGCCGGCAATTGCCGGGGTCCGAACAACTGGTTTTCTCGCCATTCTTGCCTCCGCAAGTTGCCACTCCAAGCATAGCCGCTCAGCGCGGTGGCTGCACGCGGGGCAGGTTTCGCAAGTCCTCCTGCCTGTGTCCCAACCACAGGGCCGTCAGCGCGAAGACCAGAGCGACCGGGATCGCTACAAAGGCCAGGGCCGACAGGCTCAGGCCGAGCCCGGTTAGCCCGGCGAACAACCAGCCGCTTGCGGCATCGCCACCCCGGTATACCAGGGTATCGATGACATTCTTGGCCTTGTACTTCTCCTCGCGGCTCACCACGGTAAATAGCATTTCACGTGCGGGTTTGGCCACCGCATAGTTACCCGCACGGCGCATCACCTGGAACCCCACCAGGACGCCGAGCACCGGCGCCGCGCCCAGCGCCGCGAAACCGAGCAGCATCAGCGCCGGCACGAGCGCCAGCGTCATCGGCAGTCCAAGACGTTCCACCAGTCGTGCGGTGATAAAGAGCTGGGTGACAATGGTCAGGCTGTTCACGGCCAGGTCCATGCCGGCGAAAACCTGCGTGCGGGTCGCCGAATCGGTGTAGGCCGCTTTCACGATATGAGCCTGTTCGAAGTAGAGAAAGGTGGCGAGCCAGGTGTAGAGGAGGATGTACAGCGCAATGCCGAGCAGATAAGGCGAGCGGAACAGCAGGCTGAGTCCGGCGAGGATGCCACCGCCCATCGGCGCATCTGTCGCAGCACGCGCCATGGGCACGGGCTCGGCGTGCTCATCCGCAACCGGCACTGCCGCATCGGCCCAGCGCACGAGCTGGCGGATACAGGTCACTGCCCCCAGCAGAAACGCCGCCGATACCAGCAGCAGGTTGACCGGACCCAGGGATTTGACGAGCATCGCGGTGAGTGCGGGTCCCAGCACGGCTCCGGCGCTGCCGCCCGCGGCAATCAGTCCGAACAGCCGGCGCGCCTGTGCATTGCTGAACAGATCCGCCATGAAACTCCAGAATACCGACACGACGAAAAGGTTAAAGACGCTCAGCCAGATGAAAAACATGCGTGCCACGTGGCGGGTGGCTATGTCGCTGTTGAAGAGGACATAAAAGATGACCAGGTTGGCGATGAAAAACAGATACACCGCCGGTAACAGGGTGCGCCTGGCGAAGCGGCGGG
>Ga0209536_100003944_pt1 | contig 23591 bp, 29 predicted proteins | sample DeeMarSeWOR28_12_FD_187461 | JGI IMG/M metagenome (GOLD analysis project Ga0209536, IMG submission 187461) | Marine sediment microbial communities from White Oak River estuary, North Carolina - WOR-2-8_12 (SPAdes) (version 2) | ecosystem: Environmental > Aquatic > Marine > Intertidal zone >...
GCCGCGGCAGTGCCGGGCGTTGCGCATACTGGCCGTCACAAAAGGCGAAATCGCGGCGCGCGACCTCGCCTCGCTGGCGGAGGTGGACTACAGTTGCCTACATACGCTGCGCAGTCAGGGATACGTCACAGGTCACAGGATGGTAATGGAGGACGACCCCACGCTTGGTTTTCGTGTCGAGCGCGCCGACCCTCCCACGCCCACCAAGGACCAGGCCCACGATACCGAGTAGGGCGGCCTCCACAGAGCCGGCCAGGAAGCCAGGACCAGCCAGCACCAGAGTAAAAGGATAGAGAAGGAGAAAAACACACCATGACATTTTCTCAACGGATCGCAGTCGCGGCGGATGCAAATGTCCGAGCGCGCATCATCGCGGCGTTCAAAAATGCCGCGACCATGATCATTGGTGAGGACACCTCGTCGATGAGCGCCGGGAAGGCGGACAAACGCCACGATCTCGGATTCAGGGTGCTGAACAACCACGTCGACGTCGACGCCCTGGTCGCTGCGGTGTGCACGCAGGCTGCCGTCGGAGATCTCGACGGGCCATACGACGACACGAACCCGACGGACACTGATATCACTAACGCGATCACGGCTGTTTGGGACGACCTCGCCGGTGTGACGAACGCGGAGGCGTCGTGATGGCGAAGGGTAAACCACGGCAGAAGAAGGTAGCTCCTGTGCCGAAGGATGGGCCGAGCTTGAAGCTATCGGCAGAGGATCGCGAGGCCGTTGAGCTCACCATGAAAACCGTCCGTGATGCTCATGCACAGATAGGCTTCGAGCACGAGCGACACGACGCGAACATCGCCGCCCTAAAGCAAAACCTCCGAGGCGTCGTCGACGAACAGCGCGGCGTAATCTCCGTCATTAGAAAGCGAATGGGCCTCCCGGAAGGGACCAAATTCGATCCCGAACGAATGGAATTCATTGTTCCATCTTAGAGGATTGGAAAATTATGGGCACTTATGGATATAGCGAATATGGGGTTGGGCTTTATGGTCCGATTGATTTAATCACTAACTGGAATATTTCTGGTGAAGTAGTTGGTTCAGGTAGTGCGCCTTCTTCATGGGCTACTCTTGATTTATCTTCTGAAGTTGGTTCTCAAAGAGCCATGGTATGGCTCGATTTGTCTACTACTGGTGGAGAAGGACCTAGCGTAGGTGTTTATGCATTTCGTCCGTATGGAGATACTGATGATTGGTATGATGATGATAATTCCGATAGTCGTGGTTGTTGTAACGTATATTACAACGCTACTGAAGATAATTCTGGAATTTTCGTTCTTACCGATGACCAAGGTCGAGTTGAATGGCACGCGAACGGAGCTGCCGATGTAACTATAACGCTAATCGGATTTATTGATAATGTTGAAACTCCTGGGTATGAAAATAAAGTTAGTACTGGTGCTCTCGATGCCGGTTGGAATGATATTGATTGCTCTGATCTCGTTGGTGAAACAAAGGCATTTGTCTTTCTCAAAGTTATAGCTACAAATGCGTGGGCATCAGGAGAGTACTGGTTCACGCGTCCATATGGAGATTCAGCAAACTGGATAAATACTGAGTCTAGTGTTTATGGTGCTGCTAACAAATTGAATAAGGCAGATCTTGACGATGCTTTTGGTCTTATTGGTCTGACAGATACTACAGGCACATTACAAATATACAGTGAGCTTGGTACCGGTCAGGCTGACATTGAGCTATTGGCATATGTCGATACTAACAATGGCTGGACTGATCCGATAGTTGGAGAGGAAATAGTTTTCCCTGCTGCATCAGCTCCTACGACATATACAGATTTGGATTTAAGTGATGCTATTGGAATACAACGAGCATTTGTAGTACTCAAGGTCAGGCAAACTGGTGGTACAACATCTGCTGGTCAGTTTCGATTTCGTGAAAATGGAACAAGTTATGATCACGAAGGAGGAGCATATTCTTCTGGGTGTGTAGATTTCAAAAGTAATCGTGCTGGCATGGTTATTGTTCCATGTGATGAGAATGGAGTTATTGAATGGGAAGGTGATCTTGCCAAGACAATTGAGATTACGGTTATTGGTTATATTCCTACGAATGTACCAGTTCCCACCATTGTAGAGCTTATACCTGGATATTTGAGTCTTCGTGTTGTGTTCGATCAAGAGATGATCGACGATCCGGAATTAGTCAATCCTGACAACTATACTATTATTGCAAATGAGTCTGGAGCTATTGATGTAGCTAGTGTCATAAGCGTGACTAAAGAACCAGATGTTGATAATCCAACATATGTGGATCTCGAGGTTCAGGATTTGACAGATGGAAAACAATACAAATTGACGATAACATCAGGTGTATTGTCAGGAGTTGGAGGTTCACTAGTTAGTCCAAATAATGTTGCTTATTACATGGGCGATTCTGAACTTCCAGCAATTCAAACGCTTCGATCGTTGTCAGCCACTGAAGTTGAAATAACGTTTACAAAATTAATGTCTCCAAATAGTGACCTTATAGATACGAGTAGGTATTCATTTGATAAGAGTCTTAGAGTTTTGGAAGTAACAATAGTTAGTCCAGGAATTGTAAAACTTAAGACATCTAAACAAATACCATCAGAAATGTACACGTTGACGGTGTCATAATGGCGATTACAGATTACTGGCTTAATCCGTTACTTGATAGTGCTCAAGTTGGAAGTGTACTTGGATACAATCAGACTACAGAAGAATTTCCACATGATTTGTATTCATTCTTTTTGTCGTCTGTTCGAGATGCTGACATAAAACAAGTTCGATTGTGGTACCGATTTTTGCTTGGTATGCAGAGAGAATGGGAATCTATTTATGGTAAGATTCTTACTTTGCCATTGTTGTATTCCGCAGAGTTTTGTCATGAAGAATATCTCGATTATCTGAAGGTGAACGTTGGTATTACTGATGAGCTTGATTATTTATGGGGGACTTTGAGTACTAACGAAAAGCGTCGCATGATTCGCAGCTTTGTTGCATTTCTTCTTCTTAGATCGACAAACATTGGTGTTATTCAAATGATCGAGACTATGACTGGAAGAAAAACACAGATAAAGGATTATTTCGATTATAGATGGATTCTTAGTGGCGATGAAGATTCTGAAATGGAGACGGCTATTGGTCGTGAAGAACGAGGATATGACCCATGGCTTTTGTCTGAAGATACGATGCCTGTTGGCATCAAACCAGATTCTATTATTCTCAACGCTGTTGGTAGTGACTATTTGTATATATTTCGTGTTCAATCGTTGATAGATGCGATTGAAGATCCACCAGTACAGCCTAATCCTCGTCGTGTGCGAATGACTTATCGTCCTACGAAACAGAGCTTTACTGGATATCCAGTGTATGCACTTGGAGCATGGGGAGTATCTCCTCCTCTTGCTGAATACTTTGGACAGACAGCAACTCCATATTCAACTAATCTCGAGGATTTCAGAGTTGCATATGAAAATGATTCGTATGTTTTTGATATTCGTACCATGGATAACGACGGAACAATGAATAGAGATATGGTTGAGGCCATTGCTCGATTTTCTCGTCCATTTACAGAACGAATTTATGTCAGATATTTGTATCTCATTGAAGAGTTTGACGAGGATGAACTCAATAACTGGACAGAAGGAGCAGGAACTCTGACATTTGATGCCGATAACGATGAGATTTCGATTGAGTCGACGACTCTCAATCCAGCGTATGCAATATCTAATGTTGATGGAGATGATGAATGGATCAGTTATTCGTTTGGTGCTCGTTGTAAAAATATGGATAAGAAATATATCGAATTGCAGTTTTTCTGGCAGGACGATGAGAATTATATGTATTTCAGAGCAACTCCAGATACACCTCCAGCATATCCTGCCGGAGCTTGGGAATATGGACAGGTTGTTATGGGAGTTCGCACTCCAAAGGCAACTGGGGATCTTGATTGGTTTGATTTGGAAGTAGAGTATTACTGGAGAGTAGTATCGTTTCTTAGTGAGAACGATACGCTTGTGACTAGAGTATATCAGGATGAGAATTTACTGTCTGATCATACCATTTCAGTTCCATGGGCTGACACCAAAGGAAAAATTGGGATTGCAGTTGATGCTAACGGCGAAGTAATTGTTTCTCATATTGAAGTTCATCCTTATCCAATGGATTCAACATATATTGGACCTTAGTTGTAAAACCGTTTTACAACTTCCGTAAAGGAGATTTCGATGCCAACGTCAGATGAATGGGTCAATGCAGCGTTGAAACGATTTCTGTCACAGAACAGGATTCAGAATGAGTTGATTGATTACTTGAAGGGACTCACGATAGATCTTGGTTCTAGGATCTTTCCTTCATCTGGACTATTTACATATCCAGTGACTATTACATATGGCTCCGGGGTTTTCTCGTTGAGCATTGCTCCATCAGGTACTATCTATGGAGCTGATAGTCTTGGTCACACAATTGGTCTAACCACAACGAGACAATCTAACATCGACTTTGAAGATGATGGAACAAATACATATTGGATTGGAATGAAGTATATCGAAATTCCAAATGGAATTTATGACAATCCACGTACAGGACTTCCAGAATATGACAAGTGGATGGAGGAAGTTGGCGAGCGGGACAATCCGAACTCAGTAGCTGATGGTGGCAGCGGAACTATTATTCTTAATGTCAATGATATCTTCGAGTCAGGAGTTGATCATTCAGGTCGAACAGTTCGTGTGTGGCTCGAGAATCCAATGAGTGGCGATGTGGCAGTGGCATTTGAAGATTGTACTGTTGCCTATTCGAGTCCGAACAATACAATTACGACATCTGGGTCTCTTGGACAGGGAACCATTTCAACATTGCCTGCTGATTATCAAGTTGCTTGTCTCGGCGTGACTGTCAGGGAGAGTGCAACGAATCCATTCAGCGATGAGTACATTCTTCTTGGGAACATTGACTCGAGTCAGACAGCTCCTGCAGGTGTGACGGATTCTTCGTTGCAGTTGGATCTCAGCGGAGGAGGTGGTCACTCACTTCAAGCTGCATATGATGGAGCAAGTGGAAGTGGTTCTGGTCGAACGGTTACTGTTGACGATGAAGCGATTAACCTAACTCAGACGAATGATACGATACGAGCAAATGACATCATGCAAGCTGCTCTTCGTATTCGTAAGGATGACGATAAGTCATTGCCTGATACAGTTTCATACGTTCCAGAGGATTGGGAAGTAGGAATTGATATTCTTACTCGGATGATGAGCACTGGAGGTCTTGTTCATCGAGTGAATTTGATGGATCTTTCTGGAAGTGATTTTCTTCGTGGTGAAGAAGATGTCGATGTTACGTCTGCTGGAGATACGATTGACTTCACTCGTACACCAGCAGGTGTCGATTTGGACTTCACTGGAGAAGAGGCTTCAATTATGCCGAACATTGACATGGTTGAATTGTACGATTCAACTGCTGGCAATGATGGTGTGTACATCGTCGGAGCTGTTCCATCAGCGACGTCTTTGGATTTACTTAATCTGGATCGTACAACAGCAGCATTAGCACAAGAAGTTAGTACTGCACTTGGAGCTCGTATTTATAGACCAGTTGTGAGAACCAATTATGGTCTCGGAAATTCGATGGATATCATCGGAACTCAGGACTTCTGGGAAGATGATTCAAAGCTTCCTAGTGCACTGTCAGTTATTGTTCCGAATAACTCTGAAGATACTGCTGCGATTGCACGGTTTGCCAGGGATGATGGTACAGGAGCAGGAACTGATAGACAGGTCAAGATTCTTGCAGATGGTTCGATTAGTGCAGATGGCAATATCATAGTAGATTCGTCTCATGACTTTCAGTATGACGCAGCAAGGACATTCTATATCAGAATGAATCCAGAAGATGGAATGTCTCAGTTTGATGAGACTAATGATGTTCCATATTGGAAATTGGCAGTTTCTACCAGTTGGCGTTTGGAATGTACTGATGATGCCCAAAGACGAGTATTATTTTCGATTCATGTACCGGCAGGATGCACGATTGTTGATATTGATTTGTTGGTTACTGCAAATACACCATCAGCAATAGCAATGAATGCTACGTCGTATTATGTAACTCATAATTATTCATCCCCAGCTACTGGGACACCACAATCTATTGATACTCAAAATGCGGTCGGTAGTGGAATTCAAGTCATAAATCTTGATACTAATATCGTACCGAGCACTGCTAATCATTATTACGTAGAGCTCACATCTAGTGATAATGGAACGGGTGAGCTGTTTCACGGTATGAGAATTACATGTGAGGTAACCGATCTTCGTCCTGCTAACTAAAGCACCACATCAATTTGGTGTTCTTCTTTTGTTGGTTCCCATTCGTGACATTCATAAATCAAACGCTCGAGTTCTGATGGGTCTTCTTCAGCTATCTTAGCGGGGTCTGTTCCGTTGGGAAGCTCTACGATTGCAAACTCATGATCGTCGATGTAAGGGGCAAGAGAGTCGATGAACTTTCGCCCAGATTCATCACCATCAGGAACAACCACGGTGTATGAGAAAAGTTCCAGGTATTTGAATTGGTCTGGATGAAGTCTGCTGGTTTGCACTGCCATACAGTTTGTGAAGCCGAGGCGTTCGATTGCGAGAGCATCTGCCCACCCTTCTGTTATGAATGCTGGTTCCTTGTATGGATTGGAGAGCTCGGACCCGAAAAGACCTGGTTCTCCACCCTTTGCACTGGTAATTCGTCTGCTTTGGTCGACATCCTCGAGGATGTTCCTCCCAACCCACGTTTTGAGCTCGTAGTTAAGCATTACAGGCACAATGACGCGGTTACAATACTTTCCTGCGTCCACGTACCCTATCTTATGTGTATGTATCTGTTTCCACGTAATACCACGATTGAAGAGGTAATCGAGGTAGCGTGGATTCCAGTCATCCTGATGTCGAGGTGCCTCGAAGAACTTCGGTAGGGTAACCGTACCCCTGTAAAACGGTTTTACAGCTTGGGGGTCTCCCTCGTACTGGTGTTGCTCGACAACCATGAGCGCTTCAATGAAGCGCATGTTGAGAGCTTGCTCTACCAGTGCAATGATGTTTCCTGATTCTTTACAACCAAAACAATGCCATACGGCGTGATATTCGCTTCTCTGGTCGTCCATAATGTGAGCAGACGCGATGCGATCTCCCTTGTGGTTTCTGACTGCACACCTAAACCAAAGATCGTTGCCTCGAGCTCTAAATCTGACATCACATGATTTGAGGATTTCTCTGACATTGGCACGTCTGACCGCCTTGTCTATTCGTCGACGAAAGTCCTTCTTGGATTGTCTAACCATTTTTCTTGCTGATGACTGTGGTTCCTGCCGGGATGACAAATGGTGGTTCATCTTCCACGAAATATGCGACGGAGACGGGTGCGTATTTCTGGCCTTCTTCGGAACCTGATGTGGCCATGTAGAACTTGGCAGTGATGTACGAGACAGTGAACTTCGTCAGTCTGCTATAAATGAGTTTGAGGACATCGATGATGACATGACTGTCACTGAGATAGATGTACTTCGAGGTGTCGAACATGATGACACTTTCACAGTGCTTTGACATGTCCTTTTTCAAAGCGTCGAAGCGTCGTTCGAGTTCCTCGTTGACGCAATATCGAATGATCGATTTCATATCGTTGTAGTCATCGGTGATGTCTGTGTACTGTGTGTCGTTGACGATAAAATCGATCTCAAAATCGATTTTGTGATCAATCAATGGAAACCGCAATCTTACATTGAGCATGATCCCTCTTTTACACACGACTCCCATATTCGGAGCTAGATTCTTCTTTGACGATGATTGCCCCTTCGCGACCACCTGTTATTCTACCATATGTACCGTTCCATCTGTGAATGATTCTCCACGGGAACGGACCTTTCCTTTGCTTCAAACAGCTTACTTCGATGATGTTGTCATCGAGTCCATACTCGTAGATTGCAGGACGATAAGCACCGAGGATGAGATCAGGAGCTTCGACGTATGCGGCAGTACCTTTCAATGCGTCTCGAGTAGGCCGTTTGTCTTTTCGTTTCTCGACCTCTTTTAGCAATAGCTGTACCATCAGACACATGTGCAGGTTCAATCGATCAGGAGCAATCATCTCCTGGACCCTATCGATAGCATTCGATATTTGTTCTGGCTTGCGAGCTGGAAGCTTCTTCTCGAATAGGTCCCAGAACACGATATCGACGTCCCATTTCTCCAGCTCGGATTCAATCCAGTCCAGGACTCTATCATTCACCTCGAATGGATTGCCTTTGTATAGTTTTCTTGGTGGCGGCTTCAGAAAGCTGAGATTTTCATCGCCAGTTATTTCTGTGATGTAGTTGTCTATTTGCTCTTGTTCCTCGTCGGTCAGCATGTGTGCGAGCTTTGCCATTTTCTCGAGAGGAATCTTGAGTTGAGATGAGCAAACGATATCAAGAGCATCTTCGATACCGCTTTCCCAAGCCAAGTATCCGACTCGCCACTTCCTGGCCTGACGCTTTGCCATGTTTAACGCTAGGGTTGTCTTGCCTGACGACGGGGCACCTGTGATGACGGAGAGCTTACCAGGTGCGAATCCGGAGACGAGCTTCTGGTCGATTGGCATATAGCCACTACTACGGAACGTGACACCGACTCTTCGAGCAATGATCGATGCCGAGTGTCTGACTCGGAGACTCTCACCTGAGATGACAGCACTTTCGCTCTGACTTGCTTTCAAGTGTTCATATAGGCGTTTTGAAGTTTGGATAACCTCATCAGCGGAAGCTCGAGGATCTTTCAAATCTGTGATAAGTTCTGGTATATGGATCTCGAAAGCTTCTACTCGTGCGATGTCCCATCGCATAGCATTGATATGGTGTTCGATGTTTTTGTCTTGACCTAGAGACTCAAGCTTCTCGAGATAGTCGGTTCCTCCCCAGTTCGTGTCTGGCATGAACGTCATGAGGGTTGGTGGAGTGTAATCCAATCGAGCTCGTTCCATTTCAGTCATGCCAGAGAACAATTGCTTGTGTTCTGAAACATAGAACTCTCTAGCCGATAGTTCTTTGACTAATCGAGAGCGATGCTTCTTGCTCTTGAGCATAGACCCGAGAATGATTTGCTCATGCTTGGGGTTGTATTTCAGCTTATCCAAGTTGTATCACCGTTCCACATGTTTAATTCCATCGGTTATACAGATTGAACCGTTGAGCCCAAATCTTCCTGCGGACGAATAGCATATCCACAGAAGGTCTACTGCTAGGAAACTCTTCTTTTCTCTCTAACCTCTCTGCCCACAACGGCAGCAGCATCTCTATGTAGTCGATGATTGGCTTGTAGTCTCCATTGCATAGAAGCGTAGCCATGCTCTTGATGATACTCAGAGCTCGCACACATGAGATGCCAACCCATTCAGGATCTTCCTCTCCAAACAATCGTAGATAGTGGGTGAAGTAACATCCTAGTACGGCATTCTCATTTGCGATTCCATCATTTCTGTATTGCTCGTATGATTGTCCAAATTTTATGGATGGGAGCTTCGGTGGTAATTTTGTCTTTCCTTTTCGTCGACGTTGTTTTGGTGCTTTTATTATGCAGTCCTCTGCAAATTGACTTACTTTCTTGAGAATTAGAATATCAACTAACTTATTCGGGTCGAAGTTATCATTCAATAGTTCTTGGAGTGTTTCATCATCGAGTGATTCACGAAGTTGTCCGAGTGTTATCTGAAGCTTCCTGTGTTGATATCCTCTAATGTTGCTTCGATTCTCTCCCTCATCGATTCGTCGATTTTTTCGTGCACCAGATTGATTAGTTCTTTGGTAGCGTGAGCTGGATCGATGTTTTCGTTTACTATTGCTCGCATCTTCAAAGTTGTCATTGCGGAACTGTACTTCCCTTGTTCGTGGAAGATCTCCATCGACAGACGGAGTTCGCATCCGTATTCCAATTCGACGACGTTGACCATTAAGCCAGTTCGGCTTTTTGGATTTCTTACTTTTGTTGCCATTATTCATTACCCTATCTTTCTGGCCAAATAATACATGGAGTTCGGTTTTCTGGTTGTGGAATGGTGTCGTTATACCTCCAAGAACTCCCCGTCGACAAAGATTTGTGTTTGACCTTTGTATAAATTTGCAATCTTTCTTTTGTGCGATGGATACATGTATTGGTCCCACATGTAGTAGATGATGACGTTATCTTTTCCTTCACATGGTCTTCTTAGACGTCCGATGAATTGATCGAACAATTGCTTGTTTTGGGCGAGTGGAGTAATGATGAAGCCACGATCTAAAGGATGGATATCATGTCCAACTGTTACTTTCTGTAATGTTCCGATTCCAGCTTGTATCAGTCGTTTGCGAAGAGAAGCTCGAGTTGCTCTGAATTCGTTTTTGTTTTCAGGTCCTCCAAGCATGAGACCACAGTCATATCCCGCTTCTCTGATTTGAGCATCCCAATATCTAGCATCCTCGACTCGATGTGATCCAACGAGGAGGATTCGTCCTGTGTCCAAGCATGGTTTCATGAAGCTCCAGATGAGCTTTATTCTGTCTTCGTCGACGGTCAGGTACTTGAGCATGTCGTCGAAGTTTTTTTCTTTCGGTTCTAAGTCTTTCCACCTGGTGAATTCAGTTCCGATGGTGATGCCATAGTCGAAATTTGTTGGAATTAGCCTTATGGTGGTAGGCATGATTTTGCCCTTGTTGATGAGAGTTGCTTTCTCGACCTCTCCTGCGACCTCTCCGAACATATCGTAGATTAGAAATTCTTTTCCGTCGTGACGACTATTATGAACAAGAATGTTGTTTGCGTAGTAACAATGAGCTTCTTCGACTTCGAGATCGAATGTCTGAGTGAATATTCCAGGTGTGATCGTTACTTCAGATGCAACATGACTTCCTCTAGCAAGTTTTGCGCATTGAAGGTCGCCTGGAATCTGAGTACTGTCCACCCACGGGCTGACAAACGATTTCAAGTATACATGGCAAGGACTTTTGTGCCAATCATCATCTGATGCGAACAGAGTATTGTGAGTAGTTCTAAGTATGGTTTCATTGTCAAACGGTTTTACAATTTGGGTTTCTCGAATGCCAGTATTGAACACCTTTGTTACTCGCCGTGGACCGATAGGGGTGGCGACGAAGTCTCCAGGAATAATTTTCTCAATTGGAATGAGAACCTCATTTCCAAGAGTAATCATTGTTCCTCGTGCTACACATTCGTCAGCCGAGGCTCCGAATCTGTATCGAGCTGGAAAGATGCTGACAGCCTTCTGAAATGTGGGAGCTGCAAATCGTTGAATCTCGTCGCACATGACGCAGCCGAACTTGTGGACATATCGACGTCCCTGATTCTTCAATGTCTGTTGCATGCCAACGGTGATAGGAGCGATTCTTTTCTTACCCCCTCCCAACATTCCTACTTGTTTTTCTGAGATGTCAAATCGTTCGCAGATACGCTCGACCCATTGATCGAACAATCCACTCTCCCATACGATGACAAGTACAGGACCAGCATTTTTGAGTGCCCATTCGGCTACCTTCAACATCGTTTCAGTTTTCCCAGATGCCGTTGGAGATCGAATGAGGCAATTTTCAGTTCGGATCATGATTTCAGCAAGAACTTGTTGTTCTGGCCAGAGCTTAACGTTATTTTCATATTCTTCAATTGGGTCTGCTGAGAATCGTTGGTCAATCCATATCAGCTCGATATCGTATGCCTTAGCGATGTTTCGCAGTCGCTTTGATCCTCCTCGTGGAAGTGCTAGACAGTCACCGTAGTAAGGATGAACTACATTTGACCATGTCTTGTATGTCTTGTTAATTCCTCCGAGCCAACGATTTTGGCTTTTTGCCTTATAGTAGTCCGGATTTTTATGTGTGAATCGTGAACGTAATTCTGCGTACATATCTCGCAAATCATCGAAGATAGGTACGTAGATCTGATCACTGACAACGACTGGTATCCTCATAATTGAATTATATTGAATTAGAGTGCCCCAGGTCATGAAGATCTACGTGCGGGTGATCAGACATGACCTGGGGCACAAGGGATCAGATGGCATGGAGCCAACCGTTGAAAGTATAGATATTTCACTATACATTAGTCAATTCTAAAATCCGACTTTGCAAAGATAAAATGTCAAAAGAGCTTTGAATTTATTGAACACTCGAATGCTCAATGGTTTGTCTTGAAAGAACTCGTATACAAAAGTGATAACGTCTGTAGCAAGAGGTCGATCATCAACTGCGATGAATTGTTTGAGTCCAGAAGTATCATAGTAGCCTTCAGGATGCATAATGACGTGAGTATGAACGACGTCGAAGATACTCGTTGTCATCATTTGTATCGATGCTTTTTTCTTCTTGCCGCTGAAATAACGGTCAAATGCTTGATCTAGTTTTGTGAGATCTTCGGCTGCTGATTTGTATGCTCGTTCAACGTCTTCTTTTGTTGTACCTTGTGGAAGAGTGACCGTTGACCAGTCGATATCAGAGAAAGCCTTTTGTTCTCGTCCAATGAGTAGGTCGTCGTCTTTCATGGTCCCATGATTCCTTTCAGTGTGTCACTGACTAATAGAATGCCTCGAAGCTCTTGTGCGACAAGTGGATTTTTCTCAGCTAGCATCATCATGTAGCAGGTCTTTATTATGAAATTCAGAAACTCGAATTGTGCAGGTGGAACTTCCATGATACGCATCAGATGTTGTCGATATTCACCTATGCTAAGTCGAAGATCGAGAGTAGGTCCCTCGCCTGTCTGTATGAACTTCTGAATGACTTTGCTCTCGGAGAGAAAGTCGCGGCTGTTCTCAGATAGCTCATGGAGGAGGCCAGCTCGGATGATTAACGCGAAACATTCGGCGAGGATTGCTTCTTGTTGGTCATACAAGCCCTTTGGGATGAGTTCGTCATACATACCATGGTTGTCGTCGCTCATGGTAGATTCCTTTCCCATAACGTGATCGATTTCTCGATTGCTGGTTCGAGCTTTACTTTGACCTGGATTGCTTTGATTGTGAGTGAATCTCCTCGTTCACTGAGGAGTTGAACTTCGTCTCGAACAATGCCAGTCAGCTTGCTGGTCTTGATTACTGTCTGTTGAGCTACTTGCATCGCGGTGGCTTCGTGTCCATCGACATAACAGTTGACTCGGCTTCTTCGCTTGCTTTCATCGATTACTCTATTCGCAGCTTCGTCGGTGTCTATCCAGGAAATTTTCTTCTTTTGGAATTCGTGCTCATAGGCAATGCTGGTGACGCCGATCGTAGAGTTGTAAACCCGTTTTACAACATTTCCGAAAGTTGTCTCCATGAAGTATGGACCGATGAGTCTCGGAAGGAAGATTACATTGTTGACAGCATTTCCGATGTTGAAAAAGTGAGATAGTTCAGTTTTCCAGGCGAGTGAGGTTGCCCAAAAGGAGTCACTTCGTGAAGTTTCAAATTCTTTCCATGCTGGAATGATGCAACGTATTCCAGCGCGGGAGCATAGCTGTAGGACTTGAACTGTGAACAATACGTTGTCATTCATGATCTGTTCTGACATGCTGATGTCAGGACAGGTTCTTTCTGCACAGTGGATGACAACATCTGGCCTTGTGGTTATCAATGCTTGGCTGAACGATACTTGCATCGCGTTATAAGTCTTGCGAATGTTGGTTGGGTGCTCGTAATCCTCCATGAATCCCCAGTCAGAGAGCCGATCGTAAATTGAACAAGTGTCTCCCTCTGCCTCGAGTGCCTTCAGGATGTGATACCCGAAGGCACCGAAGCCTCCAGTTACTAGGTAGTACATCAGAATCCTTTGTAGTGATTATAGATTTTTTCGATCAGTGGCTCGAGGTCGATAACTTGCTCATGCCTGAATTGTTTTGCGACAGTAAGGAAACGAGCTGCGATGTTGATGTTAGTAGTATCGTATCCAAGTTCAATAAGCTTGAGTTCAGATGCAGTTGATAGTCTGGCATCTTCTCCATTCATGATGAAGTTCAAGGTTCCATCATCAGATTCAGACCTCCACAAGTGATATTTTGTGATGTCATTGATGTAGATATCATCTTTGCTCTTTGGATTCTGGGTGTCGTCATATCCAGCATTGTTGAATTCAATATCGAAATCTTCTGGCTCGATATCTTCGTCTTTGTTTATGATTGCCAGTGATCGAATTGTATGCCAATTGATATGTGGAAGTGTCATATCTATGTTGTGTATGCAGTTTGATGGTAAGATGAATTCTCGTCGCATTGGATTGATCGCGTTTAGAACTCTGAGCAATATAACGAGTCCTTTGACTTGTGCGAATGTCGGACGTTCGTAGTAGTAATGCCCCCAGTTTTGGACCTTACCATCGAACTCTCTACGCCATAAATCGTCAGACCAATAAAATTTTGGAAGTGTTTGTTTTTCCCATCGGAAATCACTTCGTTGCTCTTCACCCGAAAAGATTGGAGTTGGTTTTGTTCCGAACGGATTATGATATGTTCTGAGCAATCCGATGTTTCTAATATCGATTCCCCATGTCATCGTTGACATGAAATTGGAATGAGGCGTTGCTGATTCCCATCCCATTGGCATGAGGATCATACATGGAAAGTCATTCAGATATTCATACTTGTGGAGTTGTTGTTGGTTCATGCCAAGGATGAAATGAGTTCCATATGCTTGGGTTGCAAGTGATTGCAATGCATCCCAGATTGTTGGTGTTCGTGTAGAGTGAATGATTGCTCCCAATGGAGTAAATGGCTGTATAGTCGATGGGATGACGTGGCTGTAACGAGCATCCTTCAAAAATGGGACTTTTTTTCTGATTACTTCTTGTGTGTAACTCTGACATTCCTTGAGGAAATTTACTGCTATTTTCGATGTAATTTCTTCTGTCCACCAGGGCATGTTTTATTCCTTTCGTATAATTCAATTATGTTAGTTATTGAAAGAGTTGGTTAGCTATAACCTAATTTGATACAAATAGGGTCTGGTCCTTCATCTGGTAGTCGTTTTCTCCAGAAAGCATTAAATGTATCTGAATCAATTCTACGCAATCCTCGAGAACATGCCATGGCGTCATCACAACTGGCTTTCTTTGATTCGCATCTACCGCCCCATGTAATGGGTCTTCCTGGTAGCCAATTGTATCTGTGGCCGGGCTTGGATGGAGGCAATTCATTTTTCATCAAGTGGTATCCAAGCATGATAGTTTGTTGGCAACGCTTTTGATATCTGGAATCCCAAAGATTCAACCGTTCATCTTCTGGTAGTTTGGATTGATATTCATCTGGTGGGTTATCGCAATCAAGGTCCATCTTTGAAATCCAGGTTGCTCGTCGATTGCGAAGTGGAATATATCCAAGTATGTGTCGTTGATGCCTACGCAAAGATGAGAGAAATGTTTCGCCGTCAACGTCACATTCTGTGATTCTTCTTCCGCCTGGTGCTGTTCTAGCACATGTTTGTCGACGATTGTTTTTGATAACTTGCCATATACCAATGCAATCTGATGGGTTGCCATCTGCCTCAGCGATACATACTCGCAGAAATGCTATTAGCGTGGCAGTATCATGATCTTCTGGTAGTACCATCAGCAGCTTAGCTCTAGACGTGGCAGAGCTTTCCCATGTGTAAGTTCTTATTTTGCGACGAGGTATTTCTATGATCGATGGTTGCTTCTTTGTTACTCGTTTTGCTGTCTCTTCTGATCGTGCCTTCTTGATCGCAGCGTCAAAATTAAATGCTTCAACAATTCTTGGTGTAATTTCTCTATGCATTTCTTTTGCTTCTGCGTTCGACACACCACAAACCTGCATCACCACTAAACCAGTGATAACTCCTGCTACAATGATGCATATGACAATTATAAGTTTCCATAGCAGATTCTTTCGAGTCAACATGGTCTTTCTCCTTTGCGAAAGAACTTAGGATTATAGAATATTTGGAGTTTAGCTTCCAGTTCTCAAGAATCTGACGAGGATTTCTATACGCGGAACGTCTGAATAATACTTACCTGGATATTTACCATCAATTGGGATATACATGACAACTTGACCGTCGTCTAACCAATATATTCCATTCAATGCGTCCTTGAGAGACTTGAGGAAGTTGTCCACGTCATCACGAGCACTGACGGGATAGATGTCGCCATTCATGGCGGCTTCCTTGAACCACTTGGGTTTGCTCTTTGGGACTCTACGATAGATGACAAAGCCGAGAGCCACTGCTCCATCCCACGGTCGAGGCGGTTTGGATGCTAGTGACTGACCGTAGATGCTGGATTCCCATTCGACAGTTTCATTCGGTGTGAATGCATGAGGTTTGATTTCCTCATCTGAATCTTTTTTCTTGCCTCGTTTGAGACCGACTACACGAGCTCTCTTCTTCGGTACTGCATGACCGTAGACCGTGAACCGGATCTCATCTGGCATTTTGGGTTGTCTGAGTCGCATCTTGTAAAACCGTTTTACAACTAGCCTCGAGCTTCGCCTGGAGAGTGGCGATGATCTCGACTTGCTCGACCACCTTTGCCTCAAGAGCGTCGCGAGCCTCGACTACGGCTGACGCCATGGCCAAGACTGCCGCCATTGTTGCTGTGATCGTTCTCATCGTACTTCTCCTCGGTTATCTAAATCGTATCATTACCCTCCACGGTCGCCCTTCACCCATCCCATCTCCTTCCAAAGTCTGACTGTCTCTCGGAGACCTGCTTGGTAGATCGGATCGAGACTATCCCACTGAGCCTTGAGAGCCATCATCGTCCAGAACTTCCTCTGAGAGCCGCAATGAGGACAGGTCAGAATCTCTACCGAGTCGTCCGACTCATGCCTCTTGAAGCACTCTGAACACACTACCTCGGTCATTGATCTTCACCCCATGCTGGATCCCAGTAGTAGTTCCATCCTATCTGCCAAGCTGACCACTCTGGGGAATCCTTTGGAAGGCATCAATACCTCACACCTCTTACAGAATTCCTCGTAACAGTTCTCTCTCTCGGCGTGGTTACAGGTCCGGCAGATGATATCCGCGCCTTTGTCCTCCAACTCGTCCATCATAATTGTCTGTCGCTCAGTCATGGGCCTCTTCCTCCTTGAAATTCGCGATGAACTCCGACACCGCAGCATAGGTCAGGACATCGTCGAGGGTTCCCTCAAATCCGTTCGATGAGATGTAGTCATAGAACACCTCTGGGGAGACTTCCTTCAGCCCACCGTCTTTCTCCCTGATTCGATAAATCGTCTTCATCCCTGGGCGCGTCTCAGTTCCCCCAGTGTCGTATCCATGAAAAATCAACCGACCGCTATCTTCTTCTCTGTCCATCTTCTTCTCCTATCTTCTTCTCCTACATACAGAGCTCACACTCATGCTCACTCGTCTCGATGCGCAGTGACGGATGAGCGCCATACGCTGGGTGCGGATTTCCCTCGATCCTCGCCATCACCTCGAGCTGCTCTCGAAGGTCCGCTCCCTGCATCCAACTCACTGTGAATGAACCGAGCTGAACCATGTCTGCCTCTCGAACAATTGCATACTCCTGGAGGGCATCCTCTGACGTGGAATCATTGAGGATCAAAATCCCTCCCCACTTGAACCCTGTGCACAGCGTCCACGAATGGTTCTTGAGCTTCCGGACGATCTCACCCAGATTCTCCTCCCTGACGTTCCACACTCTTCTGATGTGCATCATTGCTCGAACCCTTTCACTATCAGGTCAATCTCAATCGCCGTCTGGCTGCAACTGCTCGTTCAACTTCTCGGCGAAATCCAGCTCCTTCTCCAGAGCTGCGCACTTTTTCTCCAGCTCAGCCTTCACGACTTTCGCGTTCGCCGTGAGCCGGTCGGCCATGGAGTCGTCATGGTGTGCAGCGAAGCGCGCGAAGCGCTCGAGTTGCTCTTCCATAGCGTCGAGCCGCTCTGAGTGTGCGGCCACATCCTCTACAACATCGATGTCTGTGATCCGCTGTTCGAGTGCATCAAATCGCCTGGTCTGCTCGTCAATGGTCTCAGCATGGTCGTAGATTTGCGCTCTGACCATCTTGAGCCGCTGTTCAAGTGTACTAAGGCGACCATCGACCATGCCTTCTTCGAGGGCTCTGATCTTCATCTCGAGTGTTCTCACATAATCATTTATGTCCTTGAATCGTCGAAGTATCTCTGTTGTTTCTAAACTCATGCTGTCCTTGCCTTATTTTGAAATTGTTTTCAATCGGCTGATCTCACATCGCCAACAGTAGTTCAGTGTTTTATTTACTATTTCATCTTTCCATACTAAAACGTGGCAACATGAGCAATTGATTGCTCGGTGATCTATAGGTGGCCAGTCATCTGGACGTTGCCAGACTTTTGGATATCTAATTTTCATCGCACCACCTAGCGAATTCTGCAAGACGTTTGACTTTGTCTTGGACAGCAACACAACCAGTAATCGATTGATGGGTCTCACCAACTACTGCAACGTTTTCGATATCTGTTACTCGAGCTCCAGCTTGCTTGCGTTTGTTCTCTTCCCGAAGGTAGACATTTGCTCCTCGAGTTGGTGTTTGATTGAGCTTTATCCAAACGTTATTGAGATTTGGAGTCCAGTCTCTGAGAGTTGGGTAGTTGATATCTACAGTGAGTAGGATGACTGCCTTGTATTGCAGGGATTGTTCGATTGTTAGATGATGATATTGCATTAGCTTGTTGAATACGCGAGTGATGTTTCGACCACCGAGTGATTTCCCAGCGAGGAATAGAACATTCTTGTAGTCTTGGTTCTGTCTAGCGAACTTCGTGAATCGTCTTACCTGGTGTCTACCAAACCACGCTTTTTTGATTAGTGACTTGGTTTCAGACTGAGTGAAGTTCAACATGATCATGTCACTGAAGTCGACAGGTGAGACGCTACGTGAGTAACCTTCTAGGATTTCGATAACAATCATATGTCCTCCCCCATACCCTTCCACATTGTCCTAATAACCCGCAGCGATGTCAGTCACAGGTTTTTCTTCAGCCATCGGCAACCAACCTGTCCTGCTCGTGTGATGATTCCACCAGCAGCGATAGTTTGTCTGGAGAGACGGAGCATCTTCTCGACGACCATGATGTCACCTTGTGTGCATCCATAGTCAGTCAAGATGTCTGCGTATCCAGTTGCTCGAGGTGTCTTACCAGTCAGAAGACGCTCAATTTCCATATTGCAACGGAATGCATCACCTTCGTAGATGGCACGTTGAGCTTTATCTGCCAAATATCGAATGATGAATTCAAGCTTCTTGTCTCTGTACTGGAGTACATGTTCATGCTCATGAGTACAGATCTTGATTTGCGCCTCGAGTGAGTGAGTTGAGTCGTCACCAATCTCGAAGGGAACGTAGATTCGATCAGCCAACGTTGTTGTGTACTTCGTCATGAACTTCTCGACGTCGATCATGTCGATGCGATCGAGGAACATGGCGATGAGTCCGATCTCGTCTCCTTCATTTAGCTTGGCCAGGTTGGCGACAAGCTGAATGATGTTCTTGCCCTTTGCAGCTTCGATGACCTCGATTAAATCGTCCTCTTTCTGGAGGATCTTTGTGTCGTAGTGCTTGGACATGTACTCCCAGTACTTACGAACTTTTCTACTAGTGATTCTCATCTCGTCTCCTTACGATGGGTCCTGTACTGCCTATGTACAGGATTTCATCGGGGTCGTATTCAAACCATCCACTGACTTCATGAAATTCCAATCGAGGTGGCTCATCCTCGAATGGCGCGCAGTAACATACGCGCCCATCGTAGCAACGTCGACGAGGTGTCGACTTTTGGTCTTCTAACGATTCGTCCATGACGAGATGGATTTCATCGAATCGATTGAAGCGCTCGATATCGACATCATCTTTGTCCCACATGCCATGGTCGGCAGCACAGGATTTGCAGTAGACATCCTTCTCGTTGCGAATGACCATGTGGCCTTTGATGTGATGACCACATTCGATGCAACCTTTTTCACCGATGTATTCATGAATTTCATACAGAAACTCAAAGGTCATCTGTTGAATCCTCCATAGTTGACGTCTCTGGTTCTGGAAGGCACGTATGAGCTTCCTCTCCATCATCTTCTGTAGTTTGACAAGTGAAAGGCGAATCCCCTTCTACCTCGTCACAGTTTGTCATCGTTCGCCACTGACCTCTGCTATCGCAGATTTCAGCCACGTTTCCTACACATCTCGTTTGTGCTGATGTGCATACAGCACATGCTTGGAGAAGTGCTGCAAGAATTACCAGAACTATGCATGCTGTCTTCATGTTATTTCCTCCATGTCTGAGAAGATACTACCGCGGAGCAGTATGAAACAAATTTGCTTGATGATCTTCAGAACAAGCAAGAAGGTTTTGATTGGATGTTGGTACCAATCTCCTCCAGGAATGAATGGAAGTGGCATTACGAGTCCTTTCACACTATTGGATGTCTAATCCAATTATCGATGTTCCTCAAGGGTTTCCCTTCGTCTTTCTTTTTCACTCCACCATCTCTAAGTAAAGTAAGTCTTACCGCAAATACTAACTCGGTAAAGAAGACAGCAAGTGCTCGTTCTTCTTCTTTCCTTCTATGTGTTGCATATGGATCGGGCATCGACAGCAGTTTGTATTTGGTCAATATTTCTCTATCTGTTACATATGCCATAAACCTATCGCATTGTTCGGCAGATAACTTCCCGCCACTTACGAGATCGTCACCTATAATTAGATCAAAATGTCGGCCTATCTGAGGTTCATTACCTGTCCACGACGCCGATTCGCACGAGTCGAGAGTCGATAGTTGCGATGTAACGTTTACTGCCATCATAGATCTCCCGGACGTCGTAAAATTTTTGACATCCATTTTGGTTTCGGTTTAGCTGTATCTCCGATAACTTTTCCTCTGCATATGGGAAACCAGTCACAATATTGTGGTGAGCATTTCCAACTGGATGGATCACAAAGAGGAAAGTTTCCATCGATGATAGAATTTGAAACGGACCCTATTACTTCCTCGGTCCATATGAGATCTGATTTTTTCTTGATGACAAACACCTCGTCGAGCTCTGGCTTCCATTTCTTCTTCAGATCAAGCTGCGGGAATCGGAATGAGATGAATCCAGCGCGTCTGACGCCAGTTCCCAGACAGTACGCGGAGAGCTGGAGCGAGTTCTGCGCGTCTTTCGCTCCCTTGAACTTGCGCGTGAGCTTGAAGTCGATCACGCGGTCGTCATTGTCGAGCATGTCAATCTTGATGACCATCGGGATGCCAGCGACTGTCACGTAGAGTGCTAGCTCAACTCCGGTGGGATTGTAGCCAGCGAGTCGCTTGTATACCCACAATTCGAGAAGGTCAGTGAGTTTCTTGACTTGTTCTTCGAGTTGTTTTCGCTCCATCGGCGTGACTTGCTGATTAGTCAAACTTGCCAGGAAACTAGAGTGGATGCACTGCGACGCGGGTTCGACACGAATCATCCTGGCTCCATTTTGCTTTTGCCTGTTCACGTGCTCGAGTCCTGCGTGTAGTGCACTACCAAGTAGCAGATTCTCGGACCAACCAATTCGAGGCACTTTCTTCACATACTGGAAATAATACGAACGTGGACACATTAGGTATGTGTTGATTTGCGTATGTGAAAGAGGACCGGCTGGAAGACCAAGTCTTTTTGCAATTGCACGCGCATTAGTTTTTGTGAGCTCATTGGACATCTTCTACCTCTTCATTATTTGTCGTGATTTCAGAATCGAGGTCAATGCAGATGTCATTCAATGTGTCAACATCATTGCGCAAGAGCTTGAGCAATTGTCGTTCGCGAAATTTCTCTCCTTTGTAATATACACAGCCGCTTGACTTTGTGAAGTGCTTAGAGCCTCTAAGAATTGCTTCGTTGTACACAGTCTTGGCTAGGTCCAATCCGATAGGTGCATCTCCTTTACCATTTGACGTGTAGAATGAGCCAGTTTCCATTGGGAAGCCAACCTTGTTTTTTATGAAGTGCATCTTGTGCTCGAATCCTACTAGCACTTTTTTCTTGTCAGAACCTTCCCATTGTTTCTTGCCCTTGGAAACGCGTATTTGGACACTTGAGTCATACATCAGGCCCTGGCAGCCCTTGACCTTGAAGTCGATTTCCCATGGCTTGGCGTCTTGTATTATGCGTTCCTGAGCAATACACACGAGAGCAATGTCTCGCTCACCAATTACTGGAGTTATATGATCGAGCCAGGATTGGAGCAGATTTCCTCGAGTTCGAGCGAGTCCTTTCTCAAGAGCTTCTGCTCCTTCTTTCTTGAATCGCTCGAATTCGTTCATAGGTGTAAGCTTGTTAATGCTGTCGACAACGATGATGAGACCTTTGTCGTCTTCGATGTCACCTTTTTTCTTTCCAATATCAAAATTCTCGATGACATCATCGATAGCATTGGACATGTCTTCGAGATACTTCGGACGGTAGTAATTGAATTTGACAGGGTTGGCTCCAAGTTGTTGGAACCAAACTTTTGATGCAGCATGTTCGGCATCGATGAACAAAGCCAGATGACCATTCTCGGCAAATGATGACACGATGATGACTGCAAGACTAGATTTCCCTCCAGCATATTCACCATGAAGAGTCCATACACAACCAAGCGGTGCACCTCCAAGTACAATTCCTCGATTGAATGAAGGCAGAATAGTTGGTACGTATCGAATGATATCGACTCGATTGTCCATCGTGTCCATATTGTCGATATCTGACGCGATCAATTGGAGTTGACCGGACAGGTTGGTTTTCGGTTTGCGTACTCGTGCCATGTTGTATCACCGTTTTACAAGTTGAGTTTTTTCTTTAGTTCTTCTAGTCCAATCAGCAATGCTCGTTTATATATTTGCGTGCGTTTAAATGTAAGTCCACATGTGTTCTTTGAGATCTCATTCATAACTTGTTCAAATTGTTTTACTATTTCTTCTCCGACATATATTTGTACGTATTGGCGTGGTCGTTTATTTTTTGTCATTGCTATTCTCTTAACAAATTATATGCTTCGAGATATTTGTTGTACTTACTATCAGCGCGGAGGTCTGCTTGTATATTAACGCCAGATAAAGGACACTCTTCAGCAGGTATTACATAGCGTCTAATTATCTCGTTCTCATCATCGAGACAACATAGGAAATAGAAGTCACAATTGTGTTGTTCTTTACTTCCGAGTGTGAAATTGTAAACGTCAGTATACTCAACAGTTCTGTACATGGTTGTCGATTTGACATCGACTGCCCATCCATTGACTAGGAGATCGAATGGATGTTTATATGGCATGCGTTCAACATTGAATCCTTTGCGAAGCAACCATAGCGATAGCTTGGACTCTATTAGTCTTCCACGAGTTGTAGTACTTTTTTTAGCTCTGACTCCTAGAAGCGTTCTCCATGTCTCGAACCCACCAGTACGTGTAACTGCATTTGATAATTTTTCGAGGTTCATATCGAGCAATTCGTTTCTGGTTGGCATTCGACCAAGTTGCTCAATAATGGGTTCGAGTTGCTCTAGAACTTTTTTCTTGCTCCATGTTTCGGTGAGTGGGTTGCATCCCATTTCGCGATTCCAGTGGCGGAAACCACCGTTGCGAAGAATGGCTCGTG
>Ga0209536_100003945_pt1 | contig 23588 bp, 16 predicted proteins | sample DeeMarSeWOR28_12_FD_187461 | JGI IMG/M metagenome (GOLD analysis project Ga0209536, IMG submission 187461) | Marine sediment microbial communities from White Oak River estuary, North Carolina - WOR-2-8_12 (SPAdes) (version 2) | ecosystem: Environmental > Aquatic > Marine > Intertidal zone >...
TTAGCGGAAATCATGCCGAAAATCGAAGGCAAGTTGCCGACTATCGCGGTGCTTGGCACGTTATTACCGATGTTGGGTTTATTGGGTACTGTCGTCGGTATGATTGAAGTGTTTGAAGTGATCGCGCTGCACGGTACGGGCAATCCTCAAGAAATGGCCAATGGAATTTCACAAGCTTTGTTAACAACAGCCAGCGGCTTGATCATTGCAATTCCAGTAATTTTTTTTCATCACTTGCTGGTGCAGAGGGTTCATTATTTATTGGCAGTAACGGAAGAGAGTTTACTGGTGGTCTATAATCGACCTTTGGCGAATGCGGTACCAGAAGGTGCAAACGCTGATGAATAAATCAGTATTTACCTCCCCTATTGCCATGCCGTCATTAAAAACCGGAAAACCGGAAATCACCATGGCACCTCTGATCGATATCGTATTTTTGCTGTTGATTTTTTTTATGGTCACGACAGTATTTCCGGAAAATCGAGGCTTTATTATTGAAAAGCCCGAATCGGAACATTCCGAACAGTTAAAACTGAAAAAAATCACCTTTATCGTCAGTCAAACGGGTGAAATTCAGTTTCAAGACAAACAAATTACTCCCGAAGACGTCAAACGCCTGGTACGCGAACAAATCCGTGCAGCACCTGAAACTTCCGTGTTATTGCAAGTTGACCGTCGCGCTCAAACACAACACCTGATCCAAGTAATGGATGCCTGCAAACTAGGCGGGGCGAATCGCGTCGGTATCGCGACCAAACCAGCCGATGAACAGTGATGATCTATACACATGGCCCATCGCGATGGTAACCGGAACATTGGTTACTTTCACCGCCTTTTTTGCTATTCCTCAATTAAAAATCAAAACCATTGCCGATGAACCACCGGTGATACAAATCGATTTTATGCAATGGCGAGAACCGGCACCACTGCCCAAGACACCCTCACCAAAGCCACCCGAACCCAAAAAACCGGATCCCGTTAAATCCCAAGAGCAACCACCGAAAATTAAACCCAAACCGCAGGAGGCCCCGCCACCACAACCACCTAGACGTCAAGTGATTCCGGAAAAAGAGATGCCAACAACACCTCTGCCTACTGAGGTGCAACCTGAGCCAACACCACAAGCCGAACCTGTTCCGGTCATACAGGCAAAGCCCAACACGCAACCAGCACCTTTGCCAAAACCAGTACCGATTTTCCAACTCACCAGCATGCCGCGGTTTGCTCGCTATGTGGAACCGGAATATCCCGCCTCTATGCGCAGTCTGGGCCAAGACGCTATAGTAAAAGTGGAAGTCTTGATCAACAGTAAAGGCCAGCCTCGCAAAGTAACCATTTTACAATCCGGTGGTGCTGAGTTCGACAATGCAGTGACTACGGCACTCATGCAATCCACTTTTATCCCGGGCAACGTCCAAGGCAAACCCGTCGCTGTTTTATGGCGTACGCAAGTTAAATTCCGGCTTAAATAAGTGAGATAAAATTTTGGTGATCATGTTTGCGTCCTTTCCCTACCTGCAATTAGCAGGTTTGTTTTTTGCACTACGTAACTGATTCCGAGATTCTATAAAATACATTTCAAAATATTCGCGACCACTTGGTTTAGTCGAAAATCTAAATTTTTTCATTTCATAGTAGATTCGTGTCCTTGCCTTTGGCCACACCAACAACATCCTGCGCTGTGGAAACCACTACCAAGCCGGGTATCGGGTGAGAACGCTCGTAACGAACGACGAATTCTCGGAGGCTTAAGATCCGTAAGCCATTTTGTGCTGTGACATTTGAAACATATTGATTTGTGTGCGCGTAACGTCCAGTTGGCAAAAGCACAAAGGGTCGACCGTCGTTATTGAGATTCTCGACAGTGAAGACAATTTGTCCCGCGGGCGCAAGTGTGTTCGCCATTAATCCAAGGACTTTGGTTAACGAACCAAAGTATATAAAAGTATCTGCACACACAATCACATCAAACTTATTCTTGTTATTCTGCAAAAATGCCGTTAGCTCCTGTTCAATAAGTTCATCATATATTCCTTTAGACTGCGCTTCGGCTAGCATATCAGCGGACAAATCAACACCGACTAGCCGTTGTGAGTAAGGCTTAAATGCGGAACCGCACAAGCCGGTGCCACAGCCAGCGTCCAGGATATTTAAAAGTCTTCCCCGGGTATCGAGCCAAGGCTTTAGGGCTTCGAAAACGACCTTGGGACCTTGGTAATGCAATGTTGCTAGATGTTCATCAAACACTTTTGCCGCTTTCCCGCCGAACTGGTCGAGAACATAAGAATCCGTGGCGCGTTCAGTGGTTTGCCCAGTGAATGCTGCTTTTAGATGGCTATCGATTTGTAGATTAGATCCCGATTCTTCCCATGCCCGCATCAGTACCGCAAGTTCATCGTACCGGCCGAGAAAATCCAGCACTTGGGCAGCACCGAAGTAGCCTCGACCGTCTTTAGGTCGGTGCTGTATCATCGCTCTGTAGTGAGTAAGTGCCCTTTCGAAATCGTTATGATTTCGATGAATACGCGCTAAATTAAAGTGAGCGTCCGCGAAATGCGGCGACAGTTGAAGCGCTTTTTCAAACGCTAAGCGTGCTTCCAAGATATCGCCTGTTTCGCTTAATACTGTGCCGATATTGTTGTGTGCCTCGGGGCTATTCGAATCTATTTCGATAGCACGTTGATAGAATTTCAAAGCCTCCTGCAGATCGCCAGATTGTTGAGTTAAAGTGCCTAGATTGATCAACGCTGGCGAGGAGGAAGAATCTATTGCGACCGCTTTAAGGTAAGCTTCCCGCGCTTCTTCATTCTGATTGTTAGCACGGAAGGCGTTACCCAAGCTGATTAAATGCTGTGTGCTATCGGGCTCGAGTTGGGATAGTTGATAATAGCAACGCTGAGCATCTTCATAACGCGCTTGTGCCAAAAGAACGTCTCCAAGATTGACTGCCGCATCAATATACTTTGGCGACAATTTTAAGGCCTTTAAGTATTCGGCAGTAGCTTCTGCAAGCATTCCTTGCCGTTTAAGCGCTACTCCTAGATTGTTGTGTACTGTTGGCTGTTCATCTATAGAGAGAGCGGATCTGTACGCTGATATAGCCTCATCGATTTGCTCGGTTCGCAAGAGTGCGTTGCCTAAGTTGTTGTAAGCGTCAGCAAAATCAGGTTGCACCTGCAATGCAGCTCGAAATGATTCTATGGCTTTCTCTATACTCCCCATCACAAGCAACACGAGACCAAGATTGGATCGACAATTTGCGTTCTCAGGAGCCAGTGATACCGCCTTCTCCAGCAACGGTAGCGCCTGGTCGGGTTGGTTTAGTTGATAAAATAAGACTCCGAGATAGTGTAGCGCATCAATATGGTTGGGGTTGGCATTTAGGACGTGACGGTAAGCTTGGGCTGCGGTATCGAAATCCCCTTGCTGATGTTTTTTCATCGCAGTTACCAGTAAATCTGAGATGCCGTCGCTTACATTTTCATTCGGCTCGTAGTGTATCATTAGCGCCTCTATAAGTAATGGCCCAATCCTACCAAATATCTCCTTGTCACGCACTAACCTTCGAAACTACGGAAGAATGCATACTTTAACGGCTACCATGAGTTCGGAAAATGTTACTGCACACAATTTTATCAAAAAAAATTGATTATTAATAACTCACGAAAGTGTAACGCTGGTTTTGCTAAGTTCGTAGAAGGTTGGGCTGAGCCGCCAACTTTTTCTGCTCTTTCTGCTGCAACGCCCACATGCTGGCGTAAACGCCTTGTTGCTCTAACAATTCTGTATGATTGCCGTGTTCGACCACTCTGCCCTGCTCTAATACCAGGATGCGGTCGGCATCAACGATAGTGGATAAGCGGTGGGCAATAACCAAAGTTGTGTGATTTTCAGCCGTGGTTTTGAGTTCTTTAAGTATGGCTTGTTCGCTTTTGGTGTCCAGAGCGGAGGTAGCTTCGTCGAAGATGAGTATTTTGGGTGCTTTTAAAATCGTTCTGGCAATTGCGACGCGTTGTTTTTCACCGCCGGAGAGTTTCAAGCCGCGTTCGCCGACGACGGTGTCGTATTGATCTGGCAATGAAGTGATGAACTCGTGGATGTGGGCTTTTTTTGCCGCTTCGATAACCTCTTCTTTGGTTGCATCGGGTTTGGCGTATGCCAGGTTGTAATAAATGGTGTCGTTAAACAATACGGTGTCTTGGGGGACAATACCAATGGCGCGGCGTAGGCTTTCTTGGGTGAATTGGCGGATGTCTTGATCGTCGATGCTGATACTACCGCCCGTGACATCATAAAAGCGAAACAGCAATCGCGCCAAAGTGGATTTACCGGCGCCGCTGTGCCCTACCACCGCGACTTTTTGGCCGGGCGCGATGGTGAAATCCACATCGAACAATATTTGTCGTTCGGGTTGATAAGCAAATTGCACATGATTGAAGCGGACTTCGCCTTGTTGGATGACGAGGGGTTGAGCCTGGGGTGCGTCTTTGATTTCAGGATCTTCTTCTAGCAGTTTAACTAAGCGGTCCATATCAGCTAAGGAGTAGCGAATGGAGCGGTAGACCACACCCAGGAAATTCAACGGAATGAATAATTGCAGTAAGAAAGTATTGACCATCACCAGTTCGCCCAATGTCATCTTCGCTTCCACCACTTGGTTGGCCGCGAAAAACATGATAAAAGTGATGGCAATGGCGATAATGGCGCCTTGACCGAAATTCAGGGCCGACATGGAGAACTGGCTCAGCACCGCTTTGCCTTCCCATTCACCCAAGGTATCGTTGCAGCGTCTGGCTTCGAATTGTTCGTTGTTGAAATATTTAACGGTTTCGTAGTTGATTAAGCTGTCTATGGCTTCGTTGTTGGCTTGGGATTCCAAGCGGTTCATTTGATGGCGGTATTCCACGCGCCAGTTCATAACTTTGAAGGTAAAGATGATATATACGACAACACTGGCAGCAATGATAATGGTAAACACAGGATCGTAAAGAGTGAATAGATAACCGGCGATTAACAGAAACTCCACCGATACAGGAATAATGCTGAAGATAAAATAGTTCAACAAAGAACTTAAGCTGGAGGCGCCGCGTTGAAGATCGCTGCTGAGTGCGCCGGTTTTCCGTTCTAAATGGAAACGCAATGATAGATTATGCAAATGCTCTAGGGTACGGATGGTCAATCGGCGCATGGCACGGTAGCGCACTCGGGTGAATAACACATCGCGCATTTCGTTAAAGAAGGAACTGGCTAAGCGCAATAAACCATACGCCAACAATAACATGACCGGCAACACAATGGTTGTCGTGATAGTGCTATCCAGACTGTCAACGATTTCCTTTAAGGTGATGGGTATGCCCACGGTGGCCAGTTTTGACAGAATCAAACAGGCCAAGGCCACTAACACCCGGCCTCGGAACTCCCAAATATAGGGTAATAAGGCATTCAGGTTGTACAAACCGCTGCGCTCGGCGCTGGGAGTTTCGGTGCGTTTTAAGTTTGCGGGCATCGGATGTTCGTTGGCTAGGTTTTGTGCTATGTGTTTGATATTAGGGTGACTTGCGGTCAGTGCAAGCCCTTATTTAAGTTGGTAATGATGGCACAATTGAATCCGTGGAAAAAGCGCGGGATGTCGCTTGAGTTGAGTTTGTGCAACTGACGGGTGCAATACTACCGGGGCGCGAAAAACACGCGGCAAAAAAAAAGGCGGTGTTCACCGCCTTTAAAACCAAATTACAGCTTTTGGGAGGAGAAACTATTCGCTGGGTTCGACTTCAACCTCCGCCGCAAATATGGTCATGGATTCCTCGTCATAACTGCCGGTAGCGCTCGCTTTGTTGCCAATGGAAACGCTGAGATCAGCAAACCCGGAAATATCCACTTTCACGCCGGCGATCACGATGAATTGGTTTTCGGTATCAATTTCGGTAACCGGCCCGACAACCTGAACTGGCGCTGGATGCTCTGGTTTTTTACGCTGTAATTTACTCGCCAGAACCACATCCGTTTGAGCCGCGTAACTGCCATGAATCATGACAAAGTTACCCGGTTCGATATTACTTAAACCAAAGACGAGCATATCGCCAGTTTCAGCCATAGGATTTGGATTTTTCGGATGATTTGGCGCGTAATGCGGATGGTCTTTCATCCAGGTGTTGTTATTCACATAAACCATGGCGCCCATGACTTGCAGATAATTCTCCTCGGCATTGACGGCATCTACGATACCGGAGATTTTCACGTTGTGGGGTTTTTGGAATTTGATTTTTTCCGCCACCAGTACGTTATTTTCATCCATGCGGCCTTTGGCTTGCAGCATCGCGCCTTTGACGATGTCGTTTACCGTGCCGTGCACATAGTGAGTACGGTCGGTGATCATGACCTGTTGGTCGTTTAGCATGAAAAGGTTGTCCGTTACGCCATCGCTGGTGACTTCGCCGTACAACTCGACTTTATCTCCTTGATCCGCGTCTACGCCATGCTGTTTTAGTTTGATGCTGTCGGCGGTCAGATTCATGGCATTGGCATCAAACGCTTGTAGACTTAGAACTTTTACGCAGAGACCAGTGGCAATGTCATCTTTAGTGAAATTAATAAAGTCGGTGGTGTCGTTGTACATCACTGTGAGATCATTGATCGTGAAGTACATGTCAGCCACTTCGGTGATTTTGCCCCTTACTTTGAGCGTCATACCGACTTCATAAGCTTCAGATTCGAGCTTGATGCGGGTGGCTTTTATGCTGCCGTCCATGTGCCACAATCCGCTTACCTCTACATAGGCGTCCACCGGAATGGAATCCAGGGTGGGATAATTGCTGTTATCACTCACATATATGGTCATATCATCAACTAAAACGGTTTGGCCCATCACATTAAGGGAGTTACTGTTTGTCACATCGTTGGCAACGACCACCCCCTTGATGTCGGCTTCGTAATGGATCTTGTGCGCTTCTCCATAATGCTTATCCTCATTCATCATACCGTCTATTGTCACCACCATACCGACATCGAGACTTCCGTCCTCTTCGTTGTTGACTGCGCTGTCAGTCGTGGAATAGTCGGTACCGTTTACCTCTATACTTTGCTGACTGTTTATACTGCCTATCACTCCAATGGATTTAATGGCTTCCAAGGAGTCCGAATTGGATTCGGAATTAGTAGAATCGCTGCAGGCGCTTGTAAAAGCCAGAATGAATAAAATAATGCTGTGCGGTAAAAGATGTCTGTAGTTCATAGCAACTCCTCTTCGAAAAAAGTTATGCCCGAACATTTGGGCGTTTTATAATTATTGTCAGGTCGCGTTTTCTTGTTATTACCAGTTCTTAACTGATTTTGGCTTTTTTATCTCTGGAGGAAATCGATTTTCATCTAGTGTTACTGATTTTATTTGGTACCGAAGAGATACGTTATTGGATGTGCACAGCAGTGGCGCTTTATATTGTTTTCTCCCTCCCACGCCCCTGCCGTGCGCGATTAGCAAAATCATGCATTTTGCCAAGTTGGGTGTGCGGTTTCTGCCTGTAGCAACACCCAGCCTATGTTTGGGAAATAATTCCCAAACATATGAAAATTATACACCTCATCATTGGGTGGTCAATAGGGAATCGAATTAATTTGAAATGTTTAGAGAACGGCTTGGTATTGCTCACCGCCCAGTTAACTTATTGTATTTAAAGAATTTAATTGGACGAAACGACGGAATGCCGAATTAACCGGAGAGAGGAAATGCACCGCACGTCGCAGTGCATTGTTCCGATACTAGCATGGGTTACAAAATGGCGAGGCGCGTAATTATTGGACGGTAATCGGTATTGTTCCCCTTGCCGTAGCTTGGGTTCCTATCTCTTCACTGGTGAGTTCAGTGACCTGTGATCTGTCGATGGCAACGCCGGATATGACAACTTGACGGTTATTGAGTTCATCCAGCACACCGCTCAGTTCAAAAGTTGTACTTGGCGTACCTGACAATACGGCCTCTTTGCGTCTGAATTGAGTTGCTACCACTTCTCCTGAAAGATTGTCTTTATAGGCTTTAATTTTGACTGTATCACCTACGCTGAGATCTGCCAGCGAGAACCGTCTTACTTTAGTTGCCTTATCATCGTCTTTCAACAAAGTTTTACTGGTCAAATGCACAGCCACTCCGGAAACATCCACTTGGTTATCGTCTATGGAGGTTGCTGGGGCAATTAATTCGAGTCTGGCGGTTTTCCTAAAACTGATTTCGTTAGCCTCAATCTGATTTGCGGAAAGTAAAACGCCTTCCACTTCGGCTTTCACGCCATCAGCTAAATCACTAGCAATACCGCCATCAAAATCCGTTTGATTGGAAAAATAGACGGTAAAACCATTTAATTGGAATTCATTGGAATCCATAAGGGGATTCATTACAATGCCTTCGATTTCTACCATACTGCCGACAGCAACATGGTCATTGGTACCGGATTTAATAGTATCGGCCTGCAATTCGTTGTGGAGCACTGCCCGCTTGCTTTTGACTTTAACCACCATGCCTTGGGTGATTTGCTGGTTTGGCATATCGATAAATTTGGTAGCACTATCCACAGCGACAGTAAGACTACCCATGGAAAACTTACCGTTGGATAAGCCGGCTGTCACTATGCCTTTAACGGCTAACTCCTCACCGATGGCGTAGACGTCGCTCACTAACGCTATCCTAGTCGCGTGAAGGTTGTTATCGCCGGTACGGTATCCGCTGATTTCCACGACCGCGTCCATAGGAATATCTTCAATCACAGTTATCGTAAGATCGTCGCTCTCAAAAACGGTTTCGGAATCGTATTTAACGGTTTGGCCCATTATGTCCAAAGTACCGTCTTGGTTGTTTTGACTAACTATGCCGCAAACTTCGCTTTCGTAGTAAATTGCATGCGCTTTCGCCGTTCCTCGTGATTGCGTTCCAACAATGGTCACTACCATACCGATAGATAAATCAGCTTCAACTGCCGCGGCATCGTTGACGTTGATTTCCGCCCCGGAAGTATCGAATTTGTCGCCATTGACATACACGCTGCCGAAACCGGTAATGACACCTACGGAAGCTTTGGATTCGCTGGCCGTCATGCCAGTACCCGATTCGCCACCGCTACACCCAACGAGTAAGAGATTTAGAAATACGCTTAGGTACACGAAGCGTAAGAATGAACAATTCATGAGGTTGACTCCGGAGGATCTTGTTGAAGCTCTTCTTCGAAATAATACAAACCCACGCCTACCGCTTTACGGCCCGTGCCACCGGCATCAGGGTTAACATCCCGGTCGCGTTGCGCCATCCATTGATCGAATTCTTCCAACAGCGGCTGACCCTTGCTGAGTAGAAATTTATGAAATTCCACGGCAGCTTCTTCAGAAAGATTGTCGTAGAAGACTTTACGTTGAAAATAAAGGGAGCCGTCTACACCGTGGATATTTTTATCCATGGTGGAAATCAGCCCAGCGACATCGCGTCCCAATAGCACCAGTTTTTCCGCTGCACCCATAGTGGGAATATACGCTCTTTCAAGCAGCTTAATTTTTCCGTTGCCCAACCGCTCTGCAACACCGACTTGCAACAGTTCATCCAAAATGGCTCGCGGGGGCACATCGCCGCTGTAGGTTTTGACCAACGAACTAAAACTCGGTGTTTCGCCATCGAACAACAACTCGGCGGATTCGCCGTTTTCATCGGCATAGGCCTTATCGTGCACCCAGCCATATACGACCCGCGCGGCACGATTGTAGCGCGCCACCATGTCTTGATCTTCATCACCACTAAGTTGGAGATTGATAACGCGTTGGATTTCTTTTCGGGATAAGCCGGTGATGGTGGCGACGCGGGAATTAGTTTGTTTTTTTCCCGGAACGCCGAATTCTTTCATGGCGATGTCGACATAAGCACGTTTAGCGACGTCAGTAAACGCTCCGTACGGCACGCCATTACGTAACAATATACGTACCAAGGACCGCATTAGTTTGTAAACTGCTTTAAAAAGCGCTTTTTGTGACGAATTTTCGCTGCTCATAATGACAATTTTGGGAAGCCTCTCCCAAAAAAGATACCATTATAGGATTAAAATTCGATTAGGAAAATACGAAAAATCCTACTGCTTAGGGAATGCTTTTTAATCTCAACGGCTTAGCCACCAATTAAGATGAAGTTAAGCGCTCAAAAATCCTAAATCCTGCCAAATATGTGCCAGCGGCGGAGCCTAAAGTGCTCAAAATGAACACTAATAAGACACGCGTCACACGATTGCCCCACCAGCCTTTGAAATGCGTGGTATCGCTACGCAACCGGCTGAAATCTTCCACCGTGGGTTTGCGCATGAAGGTTTCGATGGCGGCAGTCACCATGCCGGCACCGATAGTGGGATTCAGCGAAGTCAACGGTGCGGCCAAGAACGCCCCAATGACGGTTAATGGATGCCCAAAGGCAATTAATGCCCCCAACGCGCACAGCCCGCCGTTTATGAGTATCCAATCCCACACCAATTGCAGCCCTAAGTCTGAGCTTTTGGAAAAGCCTATGACAAATCCTGTCATAATGAGCGCCACTATGGCCCAGGGTATGAACTTGATCCATTTGCTGCCCGGGGGTACTTCGTCGAGGCGCGACAAGGTGTTTTGGGCATGAGACGGATCTTGCTCGCCTTGCCACTGAGCAAGATAATTGCCGATGCCTTTTAAATGGCCTGCTCCCACCACCGCCAATATGCGCTGATGCTTGCCGGGCTCGTCTTCTTGTATCAATCTGGCGGCCATGTATTGATCGCGCTCGTCGACTAGTGGCTTGTATAAATGTTTCGCCTCTTGCGCGAACTGCGAAAATGCCGACTCCAGAATATCGCCTTCTTTGAGTTTTTCGATTTCTTCTTCGGATACTTCCTGCCGCGATATGACACTGGCAAATAGACCCGCGACGATATTCATGCGTTGCCACCACGGCACATTCCGATAGACGCGTTTTAAGGTCACTGCAATTTCCCGATCGATGAGAGATACGGGAATTTTCATTTCGGTAGCCGTATCGATCGCCACGCGCATTTCCGCGCCGGGTTTGATATCCAGCTGCTCAGCCATGCGTTGTTGAAATGCCCCCAACGCCAGGTTGGCTGCCACCAGCGACGCTTTGCCTTCGCGAATCACCTGAAATAAATTCATTTTTGCCAATGCATCGGGGTTGATGATGGCATTGTGGCGGCTTGGGCACAGCTCCACAGCCACCGAATCGTAGTGGCCGCTTTCCAACATCTCTTTGACTTTTTCCGCACTGGCACGCGAAATGTGTGCTGTACCCAACAAAGTGACTTCGGCATTTTTTAGTTGATAGGTTCTTATGGGTTCTTGTTCTTGGTTACTCATTGTGATCGTATTCTGCTTATATAATGATTGACGTTCTATAGTTTTCGCTTCCGTGCAGTTTAATGATACTGAGCCCCGTACAATCGGCTGTACAAGCCGTTGCTTTGCAGCAGTTCTTCGTGTATGCCTTCTTCAATGATTTGGCCGCCCTCAAACACATACACCCTGTCGGCTTGTTTCACTGCACTAAGCCGATGGGCAATTATAAGCGTGGTGCGGTTTTTTAGAAACTCTGAAAGCGCACTATGTAGTCGTGCTTCTGTTTCAGTATCCAATGCGGATGTCGCTTCGTCCAAAATTACCACTTTAGGATTGGCTAACACCATGCGGGCAATGGCCAAGCGTTGTTTTTGACCACCCGATAAACGCACTCCTTGGCGGCCGATAATAGTATCGAGCTTGTTTGGCAGATTTTCTATGGTTTGACGTAATTGGGCGATTTCCAACGCCTGCCACAATTTGTCTTCGTCAATGTCCTGCCCTAAGCTGAGATTCATGCGTACACTGTCGTTGAACATGGCAGGGTGTTGTAAAACGGTTGCCACGTTGTCGCGCACCACATCCAAACCTATCTGGGTAACGGGTACATCATCGAAATACAACTGACCGTATTGCGGTGTGTACATGCCGAGGATCACTTGGACCAAAGTGGATTTACCACCACCGCTGGCACCCACTAAGGCCACTTTCTCGCCCGCGTGAATCGTTAAATTCACATTGTGCAATACTCGATCGATACGCTCTTCCTCATTAGTCAGTTCGTCACTGGTTTGATAGCGAAACGACAGATTCTCTACTTTGACAGATACAGTGTGCTTGTCGATAAAAGGATTTTTAATGTGCGGATATTGGGGTTCGTTTTTCAACGCCCATAATCTGTTGATCCGCACTAACGCCGCTTTGGCCGCGAAAAACGCATATTGGATGTTCAGCAGCTCCTGCACAGGCGCCATCATAAACCACAAATAGCCGAACACCGCCATCATCTGCCCCACCGACAAATCGGAGAACACCACCATTAACATAGCTACCGCGCGAAAAGCATCGAAACCAAATAAAAATATACCAAACGAAAACCGACTGGCCGCATCGCTTTTCCAGGAATACGCCGCTGAGTGAGTACGGATATGTTTGGCTTTGTCGATCACTCCGTTGATGTAATGGCGTTCGCGGTTACTGGCGCGAATTTGGTGAATAGCGTCTAAGGTTTCCGTTAATGATTGCTGGAACGCCTCGAACGCCTTGTTTTCATTTTTCTTGAGATGTTTGACCTTCTTGCCAAAACTTACCGTAAAATAAATAACTACAGGATTCATCAGCATAATGAAGAGCGCCAATTGCCAATGCATCCACGCTAACACCACGGTAATACCCACTAAACTTAGGGCCGCGACTATGGCTTTGCTGATAGTTTCTCCCACAAAGGTATCGACGGCGTTGATGTCCGTGACAAAATGCGAGCTTACCGTGCCGCTGCCCAAAGTCTCGTATTCCGACATGGAAATGGATTGCAGGCGCTCCAATAAAGAACGGCGCATACGATAGGTAATATCTTTGGCCACCGTTGTAAATTTACTCAGCTGCCAGACATTGAGCAAAATCATGGCAGCGCGCAACACTATGGTGACCAGCAAGGTGAATAAAATAGAAAACGTCGGGCCTTGCCAAGATACTGGAAACGTTGAAGCCATAAAAGCCAGCAAAGGCCCGGGCTGATTCAGTAGCACTTCATCCACCAACAGCGGCATCAACAGTGGAATAGGCACGCTACAGACCACGGCCAATATCGCGATGGCGTTGGCGTTAAGTAGTTCCTTTTTGTGTTCCGCGGCGACGGCCAACATGCCTTGCCAGGTGAACTTGGTATTGTTTTCCATACGGGTGTGGATTCTAGGATTTTTTTAAAGGCGTAACGGTTGGTTTAAAACCCTACTGGCCGCGCATGAACAACTTATCCAGTTGATCCATGCGCAACTGCACCCACGTTGGCCGGCCGTGGTTGCACTGACCACTGCGTTCGGTACTTTCCATATCTCTAAGCAAGGCATTCATTTCGGCATGACTTAAACGCCGATTGGCCCGCACCGAACCATGGCAAGCCACGGTGGCGAACAATTCATTGATGTGTTCGCGGATACGGTTGCTGGTGCCATGCTCGGCTAAATCAGCCAGCACATCGCGTACCAACGATTCGATATCGGCGCCTTTTAATGCTGTGGGGATTTGCCGCACGACAACGGCTTCTTCGGAGAGGGGCTCAACCACGAAACCAAGTTCGCTGAAAATTTCCTGGGATTGTTCCACCAGCTTGACCTCGCCCTTGCTGACGGCAATGCTCATAGGCACCAATAACGGCTGCGAACGAATGCCTTCACCGGCGTGACTTTGTTTCAAGCGTTCGTATGTGATGCGTTCATGGGCCGCATGCATGTCCACAACGATTAATCCCTGCGCGTTTTCGGCCAAAATATAGACGCCATGTAGTTGCGCTACCGCAAAACCTAGCGGCGGCATACCTTCTTGTTGAACCGTTTGTTGCGGAAATTCCATAGCCGCGCGGGACACCGAAGTATGCAACGCATCATACGCTTTTAAATGTTCTTCAACATTTAGCGGTATGTTTTGTTGGTGGCGATAGTGCCCCATACCTCCGCCGGAGTCGGATTGGCCAGGCTGCAAGGAAAAACCGAGCTTGCTTTGAAATGTGTTCTGAGGGGCGTGCTGCACGGCCATAGCTGCATCACCATCGGCATACGCCCACACATTTTCCTCATCGGCATGCGCCGCTGGCCGCGCTGATAGCGAGTCATCGCCTGGACGCACTTCGGCTAGTGATTGATGTATGGCGCGAAAAATGAAATCATGCACTAAGCGGCTTTCGCGAAACCGCACTTCGTGTTTGGTGGGATGCACATTGACATCCACCATTGCGGGATCCATTTCCAAATACAATACGTAGGCCGGATGCCGGCCGTGGTATAACACGTCTTGATAGGCTTGACGTATGCTGTGGGTTACCACTTTATCGCGCACCATACGGCCATTCACATAGAAATACTGCAAGTCCGCTTGACTTCGCGAAAAAGTCGGCAAGGATATCCAACCCCACAAGCGCATACCGGCTGCGGAATATTCCAGTTGTAAGGATTGCTGCACAAACGGACTGCCACAGATATCGGCTACCCGTTTTTGTTTGTCCGCCTCATTGGCCGCGGGACGCAACCTGTGCACCGGCCGCTGATTGTGTTGTACCGTAAAGCCAACATCAAAGCGGCTTAACGCTATGCGTTTGATGACGTTCTCTAAATGAGTGAATTCGGTTTTTTCGGTACGCAGGAATTTACGCCGTGCCGGTGTATTGAAAAACAAATCACGCACTTCCACCGTTGTACCGACAGGATGCGCTACGGGTTGGGGTTCACTGATGCGGTCGCCACCGTCACCGGTGACTTTCCAGCCGCTGTCATCCTCCTGACGGCGGGAACGCAATTCCAAACGGGAGACCGAACTGATACTGGGCAACGCTTCACCCCGAAATCCAAGGCTAAGCACCTTCTCCAAATCTTCGAAACTGCTGATCTTGCTGGTGGCGTGGCGGCTTAACGCTAAGACAAAGTCATCTTTGTGGATGCCGCAGCCATTGTCCTTCAGTCGCAACAGACTCATGCCACCTTTTTCCACCTCGATATCGATGTTCTTGGCGCCGGCATCCAGACTGTTTTCGATGAGTTCTTTAACAACCGATGCAGGGCGTTCTACTACTTCGCCGGCGGCAATCTGATTAGCGAGTTGAGTGGGAAGCCGTTTGATACGAGTGTGAGTGTGTGATTCGCTCATTAATAGATTCAGTTTGTGCAATGTCGCTTAATACCGCATTGGCATCAAACGGTTTATGGAAGTTGGATCTCTTTACGCAATTGCTCAGCCGGTTTGATGATATTGGCGGGCGTAAGTTGCTGCATGATTTCCCGGTATGGTGAACGATTTTTATAAATCATCTTAACCACTCGAAATGTCCACGAATTGAGAAAAATAAACGCCAGGACGAACAATATGCTAGTAACAATTTCGACGATTAACAGACTGGTATAGCCATGATCAATTAATGGTGCATAACTGAAAAAATACAACAGCAGTAAAATCCCCATGGGTACCGCCGTAAATATTTTTATATTGTTTTGGGTGTTTTGGATTTTTTCGATGTTTTGTTGCAAAGAATCGCCACTCATTGAGCCACCTGACTGCTTAACCGATAAGCTGGTAAGTCTACAATTTTTGACGGGAATTTGCATTATTGCACGACTGCTGAAGATTATTATTTACCACAAAGCACACGAAGAGCGCGAAGGTTTTTTAAATCAGACACATTAGGAAAGGATCTTGCTTGAGCTTCCGACAAACCTGCGCTTGGAATGAAATCAAACGTCTTTCTTCGTGTGTTTCGTGGTGAAATCAGTTAGGAATTGTCTACGAAAGGTATGCGCAAGATTTGCCCGGGAAACACTAGGTCAGAGTTTAAGCGATTGATTTGCCGCAACAACGCTAAGCTGACATTGTATTTTTGCGCAATAGTGCTGATGGTTTCGCCCTCACGAATAATATGATTGATGTCGGCTCTTTGCTGGGCAAGCATGGCGTATAAGGTTCCTTCCGGAGGATTTTGCCGGAAATAACTGGTGACACCCGCCAACATGGCGCGGGCGATATTGTCCTGATGCGCTTTTTTCTTGAGATTTCGCTCTTCTTTCACATTGGAAATAAAACCGGTTTCTACCAATATGGAAGGAATATCTGGTGACTTTAACACTACAAAGCCGGCGCGCTCCACCATTCCCTTGTGTAAATTTGACACCATCCCCATCTGCCGCAAGATGCTGTCACCCACATCGGTGCTGGCTGCAATCGTCGCGTTTTGCGACAAATCCAATAACACCGACGCCAGCAAGTCGTCTTTGTCGTCCAGACTGACCCCACCGATTAAATCGGAATTGTTTTGCGTCGTTGCCAGCCAACGGGCCGCCTCACTGCTTGCGCCTTTTTGTGACAACACAAACACCGAAGCGCCATTGGCTCGGCGGTTTTTAGCCGCATCTGCGTGAACGGAAATAAACAAGTCGGCCTTGTGTGTGCGGGCTTTGCGAATGCGACCGCGGAGACTGACGTAATAATCCCCTTCGCGAATCAGTACCGGCTGTATACCTTGCTCGTCTTCCAATAAGTCATAAAGCCGTTTGGCAATGGCAAGCACCACATCTTTTTCACGGGTTTTATGCTTGCCAATGGCGCCCGGATCCTCGCCGCCATGCCCAGCATCGATCGCCACAATAATAGGCCGCAAAGAATTGTTAAGCGTCTCTAGGGATTTCTTCGGTGTTTGCACTGGTGAGGGCTGCAGTTCGTCCAGGTCTAACACCAAGCGATGACCATAGTCCCCCATGGGTTTCAGTAAAAAGCTTTTCGGTTTGAGGGGTTTTTTGGTATCCAAAACCACACGCAGATCAAATTGATTGCGTTTGGCGCTACGAATACCCAGCAAATGGCTGCCGGAGAAATCCAAATTTGGAAACGCGGAAGTGAACGACGTGTTTTTAAAATCCACTACGATGCGATCGGGATCATCCAAGATGAAGACTTGGTGCTCCATGGGAGCACTGATGTCAAATACCAGGCGCGTCCCCTCGGGACTGGACCACATGCGAATGCCATCGATTTGGCCTGCATGAGCGAAACTAGAAAATAAAATAAAACAAGCACTTAGAATGCTGGTGAGCACAGCTTTCATAATTTGAGCAATCTTCCCGGTCTTGAACAAATTGTTGCTGAAAGCATGCATAAAATAATCCAGTGTATAAAGGTATTTTTATTGATTTACATGGATATACAAGACTGTTTAATTGTATCTATATAAGTATAACCTGCAACCTTCAAATAATACTAAATATTGTGAAAAATTCACACAAACTTTCCAGCCGGATATACGTAAACTGATTCAGAATTGCGCAAGCACTCTCTCTGCCCTGGGGGTATGGGCAACCAACTCTACCTTGCGGCCCTTGTCCTGGTAATGAATGGTGATGGTTAAGTCCGGCGCTGGCAATACTCCCACACCTTTATCGGGCCACTCCACAAGCGTCACACTATCCTCGGAAAAATAATCACGGATGCCTACGTATTCCAGCTCTTCAGGATCGGCGAGCCGGTACAGATCAAAATGATAAACCATCTTTTGCGCCAATTCGTAAGGCTCTACCAACGTGAAGGTGGGACTTTTGACCGATCCTTGATACCCTAACCCATGCAATAAGCCGCGGGTCAACGTGGTTTTACCGGCTCCTAAATCCCCGACTAAATAGATGACACAGCCGCCAGCCGTTCGCGATATAGCCTTTGCCAAACGCTCGCCCAACGCGAGCATCTTAGACTCGTCATTGACCAATATGGGATGCATGGATCTAGGGATTTATGTCTACGATGGATTGATTAAACGGCGAATGTGGGCGAAAAGATCCGAGGCCAGCAAACCGCGTTCGCCATCAGCAGCGGCCAAATCCCCCGCCGCTGCGTGCACATAGACGCCGGCTGCAGCGGCAGTGGAAAGATCATGATATTGCGCAGCCAGTGCCGCGATGATGCCCGTGAGAACATCCCCCATGCCACCGCTGGCCATGCCGGGGTTGCCGGCATCACATACGTGCATATCTACTTCTCCGCTGCCGCAAACCAAGGTGCCACAGCCTTTTAATACGCATATAGCTCCATAGCGCTGGCAAATTTGTTCAGCGGCATAAAACCGATCGCTTTGCACATCGTGAACAGATCCGTTGAGTAGCCGCGCGGCCTCGCCAGGATGCGGTGTCAACACCCAATTGGCACGCTCACGGGGCTGCTTGGCTAAGAGGTTCAAGCCATCGGCATCCAGTATCAACGGCACACTGCTGTGCATCACCGCGTCGAACAACATCTGAGCCCAATCATCCTGGCCCAAGCCCGGCCCCAACGCCACCACATCGGCTTTATCCAATAAGGGCATTAATTCGCTTTTCTGGCTAATACCATGGCACATTAGTTCCGGTTGATTGACGTTAACCAACAAGGCATGTTCGGGGCGGGTGGCGACACTCACCAATCCCGCACCACTGCGGGCCGCCGCTTCAGCTGCCATTCGCACGGCACCTGTCATCCCCAAGTTGCCACCCACCACCAATACATGGCCGCATTCGCTTTTATGAGTGGACGGGGCTCTTTTACCAAAAACTTGGACGAAATCATCAGCGACAAGGCGTTCGGCCGCAGGCGTTATGCTTACATAAGCCTCCGACGGAACTTGCAAATCATTAAACACAATCCGCCCACAGTAGTCCGGCCCGGAAGCAGTCAGCAAGCCTTGCTTCATGCCGATGAATGTGACCGTCATATCGGCTTGCACGGCAGCACCCAACACCCGCCCCGTATCGGCGTGTAGCCCCGAGGGGATATCCACCGCCAGCACCGATGTGCCTTGCGCCTTAGCGCGATTGATATTCTCAATAGCTTCCAGCCATTGGTCTTTCACGTCACCTTGCAGGCCGGTGCCTAACATGGCATCCACCACTACATCGAACATTTCAAAGCTGTGGGCGTCGTATTGAAACCGCGTGACGTGCGAGCCTTCCAACCGGTCGTAGGCCATCAAGGCATCTCCCTTGAGCTTGGCCGGATCGCCCAGTAGATAAACCATAACCCGGAATCCCGCCGCGTCAGCCATGCGGGCGATCACAAATCCATCACCACCGTTGTTGCCTGTTCCGCAGACCACTGCAATCCTTTTTGCCCGGGGGCAATGACTGATAATGGCGTTAAAAGCCGCACTGCCTGCGCGCTCCATCAGCTTCATACCGGGAATGCCTAGCTCTTCTATGGCGATTCGATCCAGCTCCCGGACTTGTTCCGCACGATATAAATTTTTCGGTAGCTCACTCATAGGGGTATTATTTAGTCGTTGTTCGTCTATTTATAATTATCAATGCGAAAACAATACTCCAACATAAATTTTTTGCAACTGGCGCGGCACATCAAGGACTGGGGTCTGGAGCTGGGCTTTCAGCACATCGGTATCACTAGTACTGACTTGTCCAGCGCCGAACAGCATTTGCTGGATTGGCTAGAGCGAGGGTTTCACGGTGAGATGGATTATATGCAACGTCACGGTACCAAACGCAGCCGCCCGGCGGAGCTTGAGCCGGGCACCGTGAGCGTCATCAGTGCCCGCATGGATTATTCACCTCCTCATGCGGCGGATCCGGACAGTGTGTTGCAGCAACCCGACTTGGCCTACGTTTCCCGCTATGCCTTAGGCCGGGACTATCACAAAGTAGTACGCCAGCGCTTACAGCATTTGAGCAACCGCATTGAGCAACATGTCGGGCCATTCGGTTACCGAGTATTTTCCGACAGCGCACCGGTGCTGGAAAAAGCGTTGGCGGAACACGCTGGCTTAGGCTGGATTGGCAAACATTCCAATCTCATACAACAACAAACCGGCTCATGGTTTTTTCTCGGGGAAATTTATACGGATTTACCCTTGCCGGTGGATAATATGAGCCGCAATCATTGCGGCAGCTGCCAGGCTTGTATCGATGCGTGTCCCACAAAAGCCATTGTGGCACCGTATCAAGTGGATGCCCGCCTTTGCATATCCTACCTGACCATAGAATTGAAAACCGCTATTCCCGCTGATTTGCGCCCCCTCATGGGAAATCGCATTTATGGCTGTGATGATTGCCAGTTGGTGTGCCCCTGGAATCGCTTTGCCAAAGCCAGTGTCGAACCCGACTTTGCCGTGCGCCATGATTTGGACGCACCGGATTTGATCAGCTTATTTGCTTGGAACGAGGAGGAATTTTTACGCAACACCGAAGGGATGGCGATACGGCGAATTGGGCATGAATGCTGGTTGCGGAATATTGCCGTGGCGTTAGGTAATGCGCTCGCCCACAAGGAAACTAAAGCGGACACGGCGAAAACCACGCGAATATTGGCCGCCTTGCAATCCCGCGCCAACCATGCCTCCACAATGGTGCGCGAACATGTGCAGTGGTCTCTAGAGCAACTTAATTTAAACCTTTGAGGCTCCGGTCGATACACTCTATACTGTAAATGAAGTAAAAAATTACGATTTGGGGTCATGCGCAAATTCAATAAAGCCGGACAAGCCGTTGTTTTCTCAACTGTATTGCTCTTACTGGCAGCGGGTTGTTCTTCCACACCCACCCCTGTTTCCCCTGTTGTTACACCAACTCTTACACCAAACGCACAGCCCGACAAACTCGAAATCCTCGAACGTTTAAACGAACATTATTTGGCTTGGCACGGAGTACCCTACAAAATCGGCGGCAATGATAAGCGTGGCATCGATTGCTCCGGCTTTGTTCACCTTACCTATAAAAAAGCTTTAGGCGTCAGTGTGCCCCGCTCCACCAAGCTGTTGTCCCAAACCGGAAAAGCAATCTCCCGCAAACAATTGACGGTGGGCGATCTGGTGTTTTTTAAGACCGGCTTTGCCAAACAACACGTCGGTATCTATATGGGTAATGGCCAGTTCATTCACGCTTCCACCTCGAACGGCGTGATGAAATCCAATCTCAAATCCCCTTATTGGTCCAAACATTACTGGAAATCCAACCGCATACTCAGTATTTGAATCACATCAGCCATCGCTAAAAAATTTTCCCGGCTGGTCGATAACCATGGAAATCATAGTAATTATATTTCCATTTGGCTTCTACTTCTAAACAGTAAACACTTGTGAAATTGAAGTTTCCTCTCCTTTGGCGAGCTAAGTTGCGTGTGATGATTGCCGGCGGTTATAGCCTGTTTTGGTGTGCTCCCGGCTTTACTCAAGATATCGCCCAAACTTACGCCTCCGAACTGCCGATTCCCATGTGGGCATTAGGGGCGTTTGCGGCGCTGATCGTGTTAGTGTCAGCCTATGCCGTTGATTATATTCGCAACTTAAAAATAAGGCTCTTCGACATCGAATCCGATTTAGCCCGCTCTGCAGCCGAATGGTCTTATGCCATGGATTTTCTGGAAGATCCTATGTACTTAGTGGACCTGGACGACCGCCTGATACGAGCCAATCGCGCCTTTTTCAATCAAATCGGCAAAACGCCCGAACAAGCCTTAGGTCACGACGTTCGCAGTCTAATTCACTTAAAACCGGAAAAAACGCCGTGTCCCGCCTGTGCCGCTCGCCTGGAGCGGCGTGATGCGTTTTTTACCAAAGAAGCCGATGACCCCACCAATCCCACTGGCCGCCCCATAGAGGTCACCATCCGGGTGGTAAAAGACGACCTAGGCAAACCCATCGGTATTTTTCAGGGATTACGGGACCTCAGCCATTTACGCCAAACCGAACAAGCGTTACGGGAAAGCCAGAACCGCTTGGCTAATGCCCAGCGCATAGCGCGAGTCGGCAACTGGGATTGGGATATTAAAAAAGACGAACTGATTTGTTCCACAGAACTATATAGCATCTTCGGCATGGAAAAGACCGAGGAATCCATTTCAATGGATTCTTTTATCCAACGGCTACCATTGAAAGAGCAATCGGCTTTTCGCGCCGCCCTGGAAAAAACCATACAAACAGGCAATCCGTTTCGCCTGGACCATCAGCTGGTGCTGAGCGGTGGCAACCGCCGTTATATTCACCAGGAAACCCAAGTCAATTTGGGCAAAGACGGTATTCCGAAATCGTTATCGGGAACCGCACAAGATATTACCGATAGAAAAATGGCCGAAAACGCCTTGTTCCGAGAAAAAGAAAAAGCCCAGGTGACCCTGCGCTCCATCGGTGACGCTGTATTGACTACAGACAAGAACGGCATTGTGGAATACGCCAATCCAGCCACTGAACTGCTTTTAGAGCTTAGTGCGGCATCGATGATCGGAAAACGCTACGATGAAGTCATTTGTTTTTATGACAGCAACACGCGGGCTCCCAAGAATAATCCCATTGCCCGCTGCCTGGAGAATCAAACTCCTGAGGTCATGGATGAACACAGCTTGGTGATTTCGAACAACCAGCACGAGCACGTCGTGGACATTACCGTCGCGCCGATTTGCGCCAACAATGGTGAGCTTAACGGCTGCGTATTGGTGGCGCACGACGTCACCGAAATGCACAGCATGGCACGCATGTTAAATTATCAAGCCACCCACGACGAGTTAACGGGACTAATCAATCGACGCGAATTTGAAGTCCGCCTCTCACAATCGTTGGAAAACGCGCGCATCGATAGTCAGGAACATGCGTTGATTTATATGGATATGGACAATTTTAAAATAGTTAACGATTCCTGCGGCCACTTGGCGGGCGATGAGCTGCTCAAACAGTTTTGTGCCTTACTCAAAACCCACGTACGCAACACCGATACTTTTGCCAGACTCGGGGGTGATGAATTCGCTGTGTTGCTCATTGGTTGCCCCATGCAACAAGCGAAGAATATTGCCGCGGAAATCCAAGAACGGGTTCAGGAATTTCGCTTCCTGTGGAACGATAGAAGTTTCGAGGTCGGTGTTAGCATGGGTATCACATTGATTACCAGTCAAAGCAACAGTTCCACCGAAGTGCTCAACAATGCCGATTCCGCCTGCTATGTGGCAAAAAATGCCGGGCGCAACCTGACTCACGTCTACAACGAAAACGACGTGGTCGTGCAGCAGCACCGCGGTGAAATGCAATGGGTGCAACGCATTACCCATGCTTTGGCCGAAAACCGGTTTACTCTCTACTACCAGGCGATTCAGTCCATTTCATCCACTGGCAGCAAAGCGGAACACTTCGAAATTTTAGTGCGCATGCTCGATGAGCAAGGCACCCTAATCGGCCCGCAAAGTTTTATCCCTGCAGCCGAACGTTATCAACTCATGACCGCCATTGACCGTTGGGTGATCAAAGCCGCGTTTACCTCCCTGGCCGAACACAACGCGAGCAATGGTGAACAATGGCGTTTTTCCATCAACTTGTCCGGGCAATCCTTATCCGATCCGGAATTGCTGGATTTTATTATCGACACTCAGAGTAAAGCGGAATTAAATCCCCAATGGATTTGTTTCGAAATCACCGAAACGGCGGCCATCACCAATCTATCTCATGCCAAGAAGTTCATCACCTTCTTAAAGCAAATTGGATTTCGTTTTGCGTTGGACGACTTTGGCAGCGGAATGAGTTCCTTCGCCTATCTACGCGA
>Ga0209536_100003946_pt1 | contig 23586 bp, 17 predicted proteins | sample DeeMarSeWOR28_12_FD_187461 | JGI IMG/M metagenome (GOLD analysis project Ga0209536, IMG submission 187461) | Marine sediment microbial communities from White Oak River estuary, North Carolina - WOR-2-8_12 (SPAdes) (version 2) | ecosystem: Environmental > Aquatic > Marine > Intertidal zone >...
AGCCCAAAGGATCAGGAACGTTACAAAGAAGGCATGGCGGTTTGCTGCCGAGATGGACGAGATCGCGTCAACTTTTCGAGATGCTGGTCTACCCGGCGAGTTCCACGATGGGGCTTCTGTGCTCTATCGCCGCATTGCGGGATTCAAGGATGCGCCATCAATGCCTCCTCTCGAAGAGGTGCTGGCGGCGTCGAGCGACTGAGTCAGGCGGTGTCGCCTTCGGAGCCGATGCCTCCGAGCAGGAGCCCGACCACGAGCACGACGACCGCACCGATCACGTTGTGCCACAGGAAGGAGACGGAGGGCGCGCCGAAGGTCACGGCCGCGACCGCGGACATTCCGGCGATGAGCCCCACGAACGCCCCCGTGCCTCTCGATCGGGGGATCATGGCGAGCAGGAAGACGCCCAGGATCGAACCGTAGAAGAAGGAGCCGAACCGGTTCACCACCTCGATGAGCGACCCCAGGGTCGCCGCGTAGGTCGCGACGATGCAGGCGAACAGCCCCCAGACCGCCGTGGCTCCACGCGACACGACGAGGTAGTGTGCGTCGGTCGCCTCGGGCTTCACCCATCGCCGGTAGAAGTCGATGACGCTGGTGGTAGCCAGCGAGTTGAGCTCGGCCGCGATGCTCGACATGGCGGCGGCGATGACGCCGGCAATGAAGAGGCCTGTGAGCCCGATCGGGAGCTCGGACAGCACGAAGCGCGGGATGATGTAGTTGACGTCGCGCGACGACTCGCCCGTGACGTCCTCCGCGAGCGCCAGGGCCTCTCCCCGGATCGTCTGGATGTCCGCCTCCCTGGCCAGGAACTCCTCCATCGCCGCATCCACGTCGCCATCGGCGCTCGCCACCCTCAGGGCGGCGGACTCGCGAAGGGTGAAGGCTTCCCCGTACTCCGACTGGAGCGCCGCATACGCGGCACCGGCCTCGGCGACGACCGCTTCCTCGTGCGAGGGGTTGAACAGCAGCGGCGGCCGGACGAACTGGTAGTAGACGAAAACGCCCACCCCGACCAGCAGAACCAGCGCCTGAAGCGGGATCTTCCAGTAGGCGCTCATGAGCAGCGAAGAGCGTGCCTCGTCGACCGAGCGCGCGGTCAGGTACCGCTGCACCTGGCTCTGGTCCGTGCCGAAATACGAGAGCATCAGGAACGTTCCGCCGATCACGCCCGACCAGAACGTGTACGTCTCGTTGACGGTGAAGGAGAAGTCGAAGGTTCTCAGGCGCCCCGTCGACCCGGCGATCTGGAGGGCGTCGTGCGGGTTCACGGGCATCTGGAACATCAGCACGACCACGATGGCCAGCAGCGCGACGACGATGAGGACCATCTGCTTCACGTCGGCCCAGGCGACCGCCTGAACTCCGCCGATCATCGTGTAGACGATCGTGGGGATGCCGATGAGCGCCACGCTCCACCCGAGCGGGATGCCGAAGATCGCAGAGAACACCACGCCCGGGGCCGCGATGATCGTGCCGCAGGACATGCCTCGCGAGAGGAGGAAGAGAAACGCGGTCAGCGAGCGCGTCTTCGCGTCGAACCTCCGCTCGAGGTACTCGTAGGCCGTGTAGACGCCGGAGCCGTGGAGCAGCGGGACCAGGGTGACCCCGAGGATGACCATGGCCAGAGGCAGCCCGAAGTAGAGCTGAACGAAGCGGAGGCCGTCCGTGGCTCCCTGTCCGGTCGTGCCGATCATCGTCACGGCCGAGAGCTGGGTCGCCATCACAGAGAGACCCACCACCCACCACGACAGACTCTTGTTCGCGGCGAAGTAGCCCGAGATCGTGTCCGTGCCCTTGGATTTCCGGATGCCGTCGATCACGACCCACGCCAGGTACGCGATGACGACGAGCCAGTTGAACCAGTGCATCGCCGGGCCTCAGCCGTAGAGGATCTGCAGGAGGCCGAGCATCGCGAGCGCCACCACCTGCACGGTGAGAACCCGGAGCAGGGTGCCTCGGAATCGCGCCTTCGCGGCGTCGGTCGAACTCTCGGCGTCGGTCATCGGCAGGGAGCTGTGGGGCGGGCTGCGAGGCGGGAGCGTTCAGGGTGCGAAATCCGATCGCCAACCTCCCGCGATCGTCGTGGGGGCGCAAGCATCACCGACTCGGTCGTGAAAGGGGCGGGCCGGCCTCGTCGTAGCCCAACACGTGGGGCTGCTCGAGCGAATGCGGCAGGGATCAGGAGGTGGGCGTTGCGGAAGACGGCGTTGCGAATCGTGTGGACGGTGGCGGCGGTCGTGGGGTGTGTCCGCCCGGTGGCCGGGCAGGCGGTGCCGCCGGACTCCGTGAGCACCGTCTTCGTGACGGACACGATCGACGACTTCGGCGCGGTGGGTGGGGTGGCGGTGGACGGCCTCGGGTACGTGTACATCGCCGACTTCCGCAACGCGGTGTGGCGTCTGACCCCGGACGGAACGCTCTCGAAGTTCGCCGACGGACTCTACGGCGCCTCGGGCAACACCATCGGCCCGCGGGGCTACCTGTACCAGTCGAGCTTCAACGGTAACTACGTGTCGCGCATCTCCCGCACGGGCGAGGTGGAGACATGGGCCGACGAGGGTCTTTCCGGTCCCGTCGGCATCGCCGCCGCGCCGGACGGGACGCTCTTCGTGGTCAACTGCACCGGTGGGACGGTCGCGCGGGTCGGGCCGGATCGGTCCGTCTCGGAGTTCGCCCGCCACGACGCGATGGCGTGTCCCAACGGGATCACCTTCGACGATCGCGGAGACCTGTACGTGGTGAGCTTCAACGACACGCGGGTGCTCAAGATCACGCCGGACGGAGCGGTCTCCGCCTTCGCCGACGTGCCCGGGGCGGGCGGCAACGGCCACATCACGTTCACCCGGGGCGCGTTCTACGTCACGAAGCTGCGTGGCAATCAGGTGTTCCGGGTCCAGCGCGACGGCACGGTCTCGGTGCTCGCCGGGACCGGAGAAGCCGGGACCCGGGACGGAGCGGCGCTCGAAGCCGCGCTCACGCGCCCGAACGGTATCGCGGCGAGCCCGAGCGGAGGGGAGCTCTGGGTGAACGATCTCACCGAGGGCCAGGGCCTGGGGCAGGGAGTTTCCGTCGTGTCGCTTCGGCGCATCCGTCTCGTGTCGCTGCAGGACGTTCTTGTGGCTCTGCCCGAGGACGTCGGGCCCGAGGGTCTGCGCGCGGCCCACCGGGCGTATCACGCGGTCCGGGCGGGCGAAGACAGCAGCGCGGGTGCGATCGCTCTGGCCTATCAGTGGCTCTCGGGGGGACGTGTCGCCGACGCGGTCACGCTGTTCGAGCTCAATGCGGAGCACTTTCCGGGGGACGCGAACGCCGTCTTCCACCTCGGCGAGGCCTTCCGCTACACGGGACGGCGCGAGCTGGCCGCCGACCAGTACCGGCGGGTGCTCGAGCTCGATCCGGATCACGCCAATGCACGGTCACGACTGGCGGACGTTACCGGCGTTGCCGGAACGGATCGTCCGGAGGCTTGAGCCGGTTCGGCCGAGAGTCCGGTATGTCCCGGGGGGAAGGGTGGATGGGCGGGTCACCTTCACACGAGAACGCGCCATGGCGGAGACGGTCATTCGCAGCGTCGCGGACGAGCAGGAATCGCTCGAGGCGAACCTGAAGGACGAGATCCTTCGCATGTACAACGAGGTCGCCGAGCATCCGGACGGTGACTTCCACTTCTACCACGGTCGCGAGGCAGCGGAGCGGTTCGGGTACGCTCCGGAGCTGCTCGACCGGGCGCCGACGGAGGCGGTCGCCTCGTTCGCCGGTGTGGGGAATCCCCACGAGCGGAGCGATCTGGAGGAGGGAATGACCGTCCTCGATCTGGGAAGCGGAGCCGGCCTCGACGGAATCATCGCGTCCTGGGCAGTCGGATCGACCGGTCGGGTCATCGGGGTGGACCTCAACCCCACCATGTGCCGCAGGGCGCGTGCGAACGCAGAGGCGTCGGGGGCCCGGCTCGAGTGCCGAGAAGGCCAGATGGAGCATCTGCCTCTCGGCGACGAGACGGTCGACGTCGCCATCTCGAACGGCGTGATCAACCTCTCCTTCCGCAAGCGGCGGGTCCTTCGCGAGCTCTTCCGTGTGCTGAAGCCGGGGGGGAGGATCTCGATCACCGACATCGTGAGCGCGAAGCAGCTCTCCCAGTCGATCGTGAACGATCCCCAGCTGTGGGCCTCCTGAATCGGAGGCGCTCTCCCGGAGGGAGAGTTGTTCGGCCTCTTCGAGGAGGCCGGGTTCACGAAGGTGAAGTCGGTGGTCGTTCCGGGCTTCCGCTTCCGTCACCGGTCCACGCAGAACGCGGCGGAGTCGTTCGGTGTGAAGTCCGTGCTCTTCACCGCGCAGAAGCCGGAGGGCTGAGCGGTACTGCAGGGCGGGTTCCAACCTCGAGCTTGCTTCGGGCGTCGAAGCATACGATGTATACCTCGCGGGGTATACAACGTATTCTTCGGAGCGAGCATGGCGAAGATCGGCGAGTTCGAGCTGCTGGTGCTGCTGGCGATTCTGCGACAGCGCGCGGCCCCCTACGCGAACCGCGTCCGGGAGGACCTGGAGGCAAACGCGGAACGGACCGTGACGCGGGGCGCCCTCTATCGCACACTCGACCGACTCGCCGGCAAGGGCCTGGTCGAGTGGGAGCTCGAGCCGAGCAGCACGCCCGAGCGTGGCGGCCATCCCATGCGGAGGCTCTCCGTTACCGAGGAAGGGCTCGAAGTCGCGCGGGCATCGCGTGACGTGCTGCTCCGTTTCTTCGACGGTCTCGGACCGGCGGGGACGGCCTGAATGCAGGAGTCGCCGCCGGCGCTGGCGCAGCGCCTTCTTGCTAGGGCACTCGGGAGCGGGGAAGAAGGCCGCTCCGTGCTCGGAGACGTGCACGAGGAGTTCGTCGAGCGGCTGCGCGCGAGGGGACGGCGGGCCGCGGATCGCTGGTATTGGAGAGAAGCGCTATCACTCGCCGTCGCGGCCCTGATGGGCAGGGCCTCGGGGCGACCGATCGTCCGTGAGCCGGACAGGGGAGAGGTGGGGATGAGGGACGTGTTGAGCACCAGCGGATTCGTGCAGGACGTCGGATACGCGCTCCGTGCGATTCGGCGGGACCGGGCGTTTTTCCTCTTCGCGACCCTGATCATCGGGCTCGGCGTCGGAGCGAGCACCGCGGTCTTCAGCGTGATGAGTCCGCTCCTGATTCAGCCGCTTCCCTTCGAGGAGCCCGAGCGCCTGGTCCTGATCGAGAACGGAGACGGTACGGGCGGTCTCTCGGGCGTGACATCGCGAACGTCGAACCTGCGTGACTTTCGGGAACAGGCACGCTCGTTCGAGGCGATCGGCGGCTTCAACGCGTTCTTCGATCAGGCCAGCTTCAACCTCACCGGGAGCGGAGAGCCGGAACGCCTGCAGGGCGCGGACGTCACGGACGATCTCCTCGACGTGCTCGGCGTGCAGATGGCGGTAGGGCGCGACTTCACCGCGGAAGAGGGTCTCGAGGGCGGGCCTCGGGCGATGATTCTGACGCACGGCTTCTGGGTGCGACGCTTCGCGGCGGATCCCGCGATCGTGGGATCGACGCTCACGTTGAACGAGGAGCCGTACACGGTGGTGGGCGTGCTCCCCGAGTCGTTCGATTTCGCGTCGGTCTTCACGCCGACGGCCTCGGTCGACTTCCTGCTCCCGTGGCCCGTCTCCGAGCACACGGACAACTCGGGGAACACCACGACGATGGTAGGTCGACTCGCCCCTGGCGTGACGATCGCGTCCGCGCAGGCCGAGCTCGAGAGCGTGATTGCCGCTCTGCAGCAGGCGGAGCCGGAACGATGGGGCCTCGGCGGTCGGATCAGCGGGCTCCAGGAGCGGATCGCCCGCCCCTTCCGGTCGGGGATGTTCCTCCTCGCCGCGGCCGCGGGCCTGGTCATGCTCATCGTGTGCGTGAACCTGTCGAATATGCTGCTGGCACGGAGCCCGCGGCGGAAGCGTGAGATGGCGGTGCGCCGCACCATGGGCGCGACGCGGGGTCGACTGGTCCGGCAGTTGCTGCTCGAGAGCGTGGCAGTGTCACTGAGCGGTGCCGTGGTGGGCGTGCTGATCGCCCGGGCCGCGACGCGGTTCGTGTCCACGAGCACCGGACTGGAGATCCCGATGCTCACCTCGGTCTCGGTCGACGGCTCCGCGCTGACGTTCACCGTGCTGGTGGCGGTCGTCGCGGGGATCGCGGTCGGCGCCGTGCCCGCACTGCAGGTCTCGGAGGGTGGGGAGGCAGGGGCGCTCGGTGGGAGCGCTCGAGGTGGTGGAGGCAGTCGTGGCGCTCGGCGGCTTCGCGAGCTGCTGGTCGTCTCCGAGGTCGCGATGGCCTGCGTGCTTCTCGTGTTCGGGGGGCTCGTGGTGCGCAGCTTCCAGCAGGTCATGGATGTGGATCTCGGGTTCGAGCCCACGCATGCGATCGGATGGCAGCTGGCCTCGTCCCGCGCCTTCGAGACACTCCCGGAGATCAGCGCCTTCTACGACGAGATCGTCGCGAATGTGCAGGCAGTCCCCGGGGTGGAGGCGGTGGGCATCGTCGACGCGCTCCCGCTCGGAACGAACCGCACGTGGGGGACGCGCGTCGTCGACAAGCAGTACGAGGAGGACGAGGGCGACTTCTTCTTCCCTCACGTCGTCGACGAGCGATATCTCCAGGCCATGGGCATCCCCCTCGTCGCTGGGCGGTACTTCGACTCGAGTGACAACGGGGACGGCGCGCCGGTCATCATCGTGAACGAGGAGGCCGCAAGGACCATTTTCGGGGGTGATGCGCTCGGGCGGAGGATCACCATGTGGTTCGGTGAGGCGGAGGTCGTCGGTGTCGTCGGTGACGTGAAGCATCGGGCGCTCGAGATCGGGGCAGACAGCGAGGTCTACTTCCCGATGAAGCAGGTCTGGGCGTTCCAGACCGTGGAGATGGTGGTTCGCTCGCAGCTGCCGCCCGAGAGCGTGGCCGGGGCGGTGGGTGAGGCGGTACGCCGGGTGGAGGCCCAGATGCCCACCGAGGACTGGCGCACGCTCGACTCCGTCGTGGAGCGCTCCGTGTCGCCCCGGCGATTCACGCTCCAGATCCTCGTCGCCTTCGCGTTGAGCGCGCTACTGCTGGCGAGCCTCGGAATCTATGGCGTGCTGTCGTACTCCGTTGCGGAGCGCATCCCCGAAATCGGGATCCGGATGGCGCTCGGAGAGTCGGCGGAGGGCGTGAGACGGAGTATCGTCGCCCGGACGATGCTCCTGGCCGGCGCCGGCGTGGCGATCGGGACCGTCGTCTCGACCTTCGGGTCGCGGCTGATCTCCTCGCTCCTGTTCGGCGTGGAGCCGACCGACCCGGCCACGTTCGCCGGTACGGTCGTCGTGGTGCTCGCGGTGTCCGCGCTCTCCGGGCTCATCCCGGCGATTCGGGCGTCCCGGACCGACTCCGCGGGCGCGCTCCGGTCGGTGGCCTGACCGCACACGGGGGCTGGCCCCGTCAATCTCCGAGGCAGATGCCGAGGGATCGAGCGGTGGCGATCACGTCGGAATCGAGCGGCACTCTCTTGATACGGGAGATCGCTTCCTCCAGGGGAACCGCGAGGACCTTCGGCGGGGCCAGCGCGACCATCGTTCCGAACTGGCCCTCCGCCACGAGCTTCACCGCGGCCGAGCCGAAGCGGAGCGCCAGCAGCCGATCCCACGCGTTCGGGCCACCCCCTCGTTGCAGGTGCCCGAGGACCAGCTCTCGTGTCTCGCGGCCCGTCCCCTCTCGGATCTGATCGGCCACGAAGCTGGAGATCCCACCCAGGCGCCTGGGGCCGGTCGTGCTCTGCTGAAAGACCGGCTCGCCCCCGACGGGAAACGTCCCCTCGGACACCACGACGATCGCGAACTCCCGACCTTCCAGGTATCGCTCCTCCACCTTACGGCAGACCGACTCGATGTCGTAGGGGATCTCGGGGATGAGCACGACGTCGGCGGTGCCGGCGACGCCGGCGTAGAGGGAGATCCAGCCGGTGTTGCGGCCCATGAGCTCCACGACCATCACACGCTCGTGCGACTCCGCGGTCGAGTGCAGCTTTCCGATCGCTTCCGTCGCCGTCTCGACAGCCGTCTGGAATCCGAACGTGACGACGGTCGCTGCCAGGTCGTTGTCGATCGTCTTCGGCACGCCCACCACCTTGAGCCCCTTCGTCGACAGGCGGTGTGCGATCTCGAGGGAACCGTCGCCACCGATCGCGACGACGGCGTCGATGCCCAGCTCCTCGAATCTCTCGACGACGCGCTCGGTCCGATCCTCGTACGTCGTCGAGCCGTCCGGCGCAGTGACCGGCCAACGGTACGGGTTGCCCCGGTTCGTGGTGCCCAGGATCGTGCCACCCAGATGGGTGATCCCCCGGACGGCTTCCCGGTCGAGCCGCACCACTCCGCCCTCTTCGAACAGGCCGTCGTAGCTGTCCTTGATGCCGTACACCTCCCAGCCGAGTCGCTCGGCCGTGAGGACGACGGCACGGATGACGGCATTGAGTCCCGGGGCGTCTCCGCCCCCGGTGTTGACCGCGATTCTGCGAACGGAGCTCATGTCGGATCGCCAGGGTGGGAGGATGGCGGAGGCGCATCTCGGGGCGCGACCCGCCGAACGCGTACGTAATTTGCATGCAAGGTAGTGGGTCCTCGTCTCTCCGGGAGAAGACTGGATGCGCAAGCCTTCGATCGCACGCACTTCATGGGCCGTGGCGCTGGCCACGGCGGCCCTCTTCACTCCCGCCTCGGGTCAGGAGGTGCCTACCGTCGCCGTGATGGACCTGGGCAGCTTCATGATGGGCGAGGGCGGCACCTCCGTGGAGATCGGGAAGGCTCTCAGCGCGATGCTCGTCTCGGAGCTGAGTGACCGCTCCGGCATCCGCGTGGTGGACCGCGCGCAGCTTCATGCCCTTCTGCAGGATCAGGAGCTCGACTTTCACGGTCGGATCGAGGAGGCGGACGCGATCGCCGTAGGGAGGATGCTCGGCGTGGAGTACGTGGTTCACGGGCAGGTCACCAGCATCGTGGACAACCTTCGCATCGACGTTCGGGCGGTCGACGTATCGAGCGCGGAGATCCTGTTCACGCTCAAGCGGAGCACGAAGACGTCGGACATCGGAGTCCTCGTGATCGACATGACCGACGAGTTCGTTCAGGGGCTGAGTCTGGGTCCACCTCCGGAGCGGAGACAGGTGGGTCCGATCCCGGTCGAAGCGACGATCGCCTTCAGCCACGGAGTGGGCTTCGAGGACCGGGGAGAACGGGACTTCGCCATCGAGCGGTACGAGACCGTGCTCCGTATCCACCCGAGTCACCGCGACGCCCGCCGGGCTCTCCAGCGGCTCCTGCGAGGCACCTGACCGCGCGCGTAGCGCGGGTCCGCTTGGAATGCGCGGCTTCTCGTGAGCCGATATCTTTCCGCTTCCGGTCTTCCTTGTGGACGTCTCGGTCGAGGAATGACCTGCGTCCTTCGGATCGGGCCGGTGCGGTCTGCCCCGCCCCATCGAACGCTTCGGAATGAGCACGGACGCGACGACCAGACTCAGCCATTCGCTACGGGACCGCTACCGCATCGAGCGGGAGCTGGGTTCCGGAGGCATGGCTACGGTCTACCTCGCTCAGGACCTCCGACACGATCGTCGGGTCGCCGTGAAGGTACTGCGTCCGGACTTCGCGGCTACGCTCGGGAGCGCCCGCTTCCTGGACGAGATCCGGATCGCGGCGAAGCTCACGCACCCGCACATCATGCCGGTCCACGACTCCGGTGTGGCGGACGGCCTGCTCTACTACGTGATGCCCTTCAGCGAAGGAGAGTCCCTCGAAGAGCGACTCGAGCGCGAGGGGGAGCTTCCGATCGAGACCGCCGTCGAGATCGTCGAGGAGGTCGTCGACGCGCTCGGGTACGCGCACGGCCAGGGGGTGGTTCACCGTGACGTGAAGCCCGGCAACGTGCTGTCGCACGGTGGTCACGTCATGATCGTGGACTTCGGCGTGGCGAAGGCGCTGAGCGAGGCGATGGGCCGGAGCGACGCCGAGGCGACGGCCGAAGGGATGGCCATCGGAACGCCCGCCTACATGGCACCGGAGCAGGCCGCGGCCGATCCCTCCGTAGACCACCGGGCGGACCTGTACTCCGCGGGCGTCCTCGCCTACGAGCTCCTGGCCGGCCGGCCTCCGTTCGACGGGGGGCCACCCCAGTCGATTCTCACTCGTCAGATCACGGAAACACCGGTGCCGATCCGTCAGCTGCGACCGTCGGTGTCACCGGAGCTGGGCGCCTGGGTGATGAGGAGCCTGGAGAAGCGTCCGGCGGACCGATGGCAGTCGGCGGACGAGATGTTGAGCGCGCTCCGGGCGATCGGCTCGGTCTCCGTGACGGCGGGCTCGGAACCGACCCCGAGAGACGAGCGAGACGCAGGCTTCCGGCGCCTGTGGTTCGCTGCGGCAGCCATGGTTGCGGTCGTGTTGTTCGCCGCGGTGTGGTCGAATCTTCGACAACCTGCGCTGGACGAGGAGGGCCGGGCCGTCGTGGGCGTCTTCGAGAACCTGACGGGGGATCCATCACTCGACCCGGTCGGGTACATGCTCCAGGACTGGCTGACGGATGGTCTCCAGCAGAGCGGCCTGCTCGAGGTCGTGCCGACGATCACGGCCCGTCAGGCAGCCGACTACATCGGTGAAGAGCGGGGAAATGGACGGGTGCGGGATCCGATCTCGGCGCTCTCGGACGAGACCGGTGCCGACATCGTGATCTCGGGCAGCCTGTACCTGGATGGCGATCGGCTGCGAATCCAGACGTCGGTGACCGATGCGACCGATCGCGACGAGGTCAGACTGGTCGGCTCGATCGACCCCGTTTCGGGACCCGCGGACAACGTGACACCGCTGTTCGATCAGGTTCGGGAGCGGCTCCTCGGCTCCCTCGCGACGAGTCTGAACCGTCGCCTCGCCGCGCAGGTCGGGCTGAGCGAGCGCGCGCCGACGTACGAGGCCTACGAGGCGCTCAACCGAGGCCTGGATCGGTACGCGGCGCGAGAATACGAGGCCGCGTCCGAGCTCTTTCTGCGGGCATTCGAGCTCGACGACACGTACGTGGTGCCGCTCGTCTACGCATCGCTCTCCCTCCGCAACGACAACGACTGGGCGGGGTCGGACTCCGTCGTCACGATTCTGGAGGATCGCTTCGACGAGCTGTCCGAGTACCAGCGCTATTGGGTCGTCTACTCGCGCGCGGTGCTCGAGGGAGACCTGGAGCGGGCGCGCCTCACGATCCGTCGGGCGGCGATGCTCTCCCCGCAGTCGAAGGCCGCGTACAACTGGGCGCTCATGGCCGTCTACATGGGACGGCCGAACGAGGCACGAGAGGCGTTGGCGCTGCTCGACCCCGACCGGGGCGCGATGCGCGGAATCTCCCGGTACTGGCACCGCCTCATCGAGGCCGCGCACCAGACCGGTGAGCACGAGCACGAGCTCGAGCTCGTGGAGGAGCTGGAGTCCCGTTATCCGGACGAACGCTCACTCTTCCGCCAGAAGGTGTGGGCGTTCTCGGCGCTGGGATGGACCGAGAACCTCAAGTCGGTCTTCGCCGAGGCCGTCGGATCCGGTGTCCCCTCCGACGTGATCGCGGTTCGCTACCGTAACGCGGCCACCGATCTCTTCATCCACGGGCACGAGGAAGCGGCGAGGGAGTTCGCTCGGCTCGGGATCGAATACATCGACTCCCGCACCACGACGCGTGGGCGGGAGAGTGCCTTCGACCCGGGGGCGATCCCGCTGAGAGCCCGCCAGCAGCTGCTGTACCAGAGAGGCCGGCTGTTCGAGATCGTCGGCGAGCCGGCCGAGGCCCTGGCGATCTATCGGGAGCTCGAGGAGCAGCGCCCCGAGGCGTGGTTCTTCCGTGCTCACTCGGGCGTGGTCCTCGCGCAGCTCGGGCGCATCTCGGAGGCGATGGACGTGGATCGCTGGCTCGAGACGCTCGACATCCCGTACGACCGGGGAGGCGTCACGACCTGGCGGGCTGGAATCGCGGCCCGTCTGGGCGATCACGAGCGGGCCACCGCACTCCTCGATCAGGCGCGTGAGGAGGGGACGTACTGGACGGAGATCCATCCGGTCTTCCACCTGTACGACGCGATGGGCAACTACGAGCCGTTCGTGCACTCGATGGCGCCCCGGGGCTGACCCGAGTCGCGACCGGGCAACGTCAGGACGAAAGGGCGGCCGGTCTCGGCTGCACGTCGTGGAACGTCAGCTCCTTCTCCTGCTCGATGCTCCGCTGCAGGGCCCACTCGTTGTCGAAGAGGATGAGCGTGGCGCCGTCCGCGTCCTCGACTCGTCGCCGGCCGTACGCATTCGCGACCTTGTCGATCGCCGGATCCGGTCCGGTGACCCAGCGGGCGCAGTGGAAGGGAAGACGCTCCAGTCGGGCGCTGACACCGTATTCCCTCTCCAGGCGGTCGAGTAGAACGTCGAACTGCAGGACACCGACGGCTCCGACGATGGGCACCGGGCCGGTGATGGACGGAGCGAACAGGAGCAGGATCGTCCCTTCCTCCGCGAGGTGCCGGAGTCCCCGATCCAGGTGCTTCCTCCTCATCGCGTCCTCGATGTGGATCTGCGCGAAGTGCTCGGGGCTGAAACGAGGCACCCCCGGATACTCCACGGGGCTTCCGACCGCGATGCTGTCGCCGACGCGAAGACTTCCTCGGTCCAGCAGGCCGACCACGTCACCGGCGACCGCCTGCGCCTCGGCGTGCCCCCGCTCGCGAGCGAGGAACTCCTGGGGCTGTGCCAGCCGAATCGTCTTCCCGGTTCGGGAGACCACCGCCTCGGCACCCTCGCTGAACGAGCCGGAGCATACGCGCAGAAATGCGACCCGGTCTCGGTGGCGCGGGTCCATGTTGGCCTGGACCTTGAAGACGAAGCCGGAGAACGGGTGGCCCGAAGGGTCGACAGGCCCCGACGCGCTCTCGCGCGGGGCGGGAGGCGGCGCCAGCGAGAGGAACCGTTCGAGAAAGACGTCGACGCCGTAGTTCGTGAGCGCGCTTCCGAAACAGACCGGGCTCGCCTCTCCCCTGAGGACCGCGTCGACATCCGGCGGATTTCCGGCGACCTCGATCAGCTCGATCTCCTCGCGGAGCCGCTCGACCCCTTCCGCGCCGATCAGCGCCTCGAGCTCGGAGGCGTCCAGCGCGTGCAGCTCGGCGGCCGGCCGCGAGCGCCCGTGGTCGTCGGTGCGCGCGTACAGCCAGACCTTCTCCCGTTCCCGGTCGTACACGCCCACGAGCTGTCCGTCCTTCCGGACGGGCCACGTCGACACGAAGCAGTCGATGCCCAGCTCCGCCTGCACGTCGTCGAGCAGTCCGAGCGGGTCGGCCCCGACCCGATCGCACTTGTTGACGAAGGTGAAGATCGGCAGGCGGCGCTTGCGGCAGACGCTGAAGAGCTTCCTCGTCTGGGCCTCGACGCCCTTCCGGTTGTCGAGGAGCATGATGGCGCTGTCTGCCGCGGTGAGCGCCCGATAGGTGTCTTCGGAGAAGTCCTGGTGGCCCGGGGTGTCGAGCAGGTTGATGCGGAACCCCTGGTAGTCGAAGTGCAGGACACTCGCGGTGATGGAGATGCCGCGCTCCTGCTCCATGTCGAGCCAGTCGGAGGTGGCGTGCCGCTCCGAGCGGCGGGACTTCACGGAGCCCGCGGAGCGGATCGCGCCTCCGTAGAGGAGGAGCTTCTCGGTGAGCGTCGTCTTGCCCGCGTCCGGATGGCTGATGATGGCGAACGTTCGGCGCCGGCCGATCTCCTGCTCGAGCACGGCCATCAGAAGATGAAGGTGTGCGTGTACTTGAGCGTGAGGGTCCGAGCGTTCTCGAAGGGTAGGGTCGGCACCCCGAGGATCTCACGCTCCAGGTTCAGCCCCTCGTTCCACACCAGCCAGAGATCCTGACCCTCTCGGAAGTTGTAGCGGAAGCGGGTGTTCGTGCTGAGCAGGTCGTTGAGTGAGTTGTACTGCACGAATGCGTCGACGGAGAACTTGGTGTTGAAGGCCCCGCGCGCCGTCAGGCGGAGCAGGTTCGAGTCGAACTCCTGCCCCCGATCCACGAAGCGGATCCGGTTCCACTCCCACCCGCCTCGGAGCTCCAGATGCTCGTCGACGCTCCAGCTCAGGTCTGTGCTCACGCCCACCCGCTGTCCGTCGAAGAACTCTCCGGCGGTCAGCGTCACGTTGGGTCGCACCGTCCACCCGCGCGGCGCCCGGAACTCCGCGGCACCCTCCGTGAACCAGTACGAGCCGGCCGGGATCGAGGCGTCCGGGGAGAGCTCGAACTCGGTCAGCACGTCCTCGTACTGCGTGTTCGACGAGATCCTGAAGGTCGTTCCCGGCTTGGTCTCCAGCTGGATGAACGGGTTGATCTGCCCGGTCTCAAACGCCCGCTCGATGCCGAGCTGCTCGCTCCCGTTGCGTACCCACGCGTTCGTCTGCGCCCCGATCCAGAAGCGACGGAACGTGGACGACGCACCGGGAAACCACTGGTAGTTCCAGTCGCTCTGGCCGCGCATGAAGTTGGCCCGCGACTCGAATCCCACGCCCGGTACGTATCCCGCTCCGGAGTAGGTGAAGGCGTGCTGGTAGCTCAGGCCCCCGAGGCGTCGGCGCGTCCAGTCGAAGACGATGCGCGCGGCGTCGAAGCCGCCGGGGGTGGCATCCAGGAGCTGGTCCCCGCCCTGGAAGGTCTGGAGCCACTTGAGCGTGACGTACTCGTCTCCCACGAGGCGGAAGAGCCCGTCGGTCCCGTAGGTGACGTTGTAGCGCCCGTCGACGTCGATCCGCGAGGTCGACATCGCCCCGATGAACGAGTTCTCGTTCAGCACGCGCCTCTTGAGCCGCAGTACGCCGAAGTTCTCCGACGCGGTGGTCTCGTTCTCGGCCGTCTGCATGTTGATGAAGCCGATGTCCCACGTCCCGAGTCGGCCCACGAGGCGGGCGCCTCCGTAGATCGGAATCGGCTGGCCCGTGTTGCTGAGGCCGATGCGTCGCGAATAGAAGAGCGTGCCCCGATCCGCTCCGGTATCGAAGCCGAAGATTCCGGCACGCTCCTGAAAGAACGGCCGTTTCTCGTCGAAGAAGAGCGAAAAGCGCGTCAGGTTGATCTGCTGCTGGTCCGCCTCCACCGCCGCGAAGTCGGTGTTCACGGTCAGGTCCAGCGTCAGGTTCGGCGTGGGGTTGAGCTTGACGTCGCCACCGATCTCGTACTGCTCGGTCTTGGCGTAGCCCCACTGGTCGCCGGCTTCGTTGAGCTGTGCCGACTGGGAGGCGCCCGTGAGGCCGTACGGCATCACGTAGACGGGGTTGCGCGGCTCGATGTCCTCGAGGCGGACGTCCTGCCAGGCCGAAATCTGGGTGTACGGGAAGTCCTGGGGGATCGCCGGGTACGTCCACCGCGATCCGAGCGCAGGCTCGTACGCGTAGGCCATCATGCCCATCACGACGGAACCGTCCTCGTCGCTCTCGAAGCGGAGCGAGGAGAACGGGATGCGCATCTCGCCGAACCATCCCTGATCGGTGACCTGGGTCTGCAGATCCCAGAACGCGTTCCAGGAGCTGTTCCTCGGCCCACCCGCCCCGCCACGACCTCCGCCTTCGCCGCCGGCTCCTCCGCCCGTGATGGTCATGTCCATCCGCGCACCCATGGGGAGGCCCACGAACCGGACCGCATTCTCGTTGTCGTTGAAGGTGTCCAGCAGGATGCCGAAGCCGTCGTCTCCGCTCCACCGGTCGCGCGTGAGGGAGAAGGCCCGGATCGCCGATGGGTCGTCGTGGAAGAATCGACCGGCGACGTAGAGGGCCTCGTCGTCGTAGGCCACGAGCACCTGGATCCTGCGGTCCGTCTCTCCCCGGAACGTCGGCTCGTACATCGTGAGCGTCAGCGGCTCCACACCGCGCCAGGCGTCCTCGTCGCTCAGGCCGTCGAGCGTGACCGGCCCGGCGAGGCGCTGCAGATCCACGACCCCGGAAGCCACGGGGGCCTCCCGGCCGGCATTCAGATCTGCCTGAGTCTCGACGACCGCCGGCGCGTCGAATCCGTCGGCCGACCGATCCTGGCCGGCGACCTCCGATCCGAAGATCGGGCCGATGAGGAAGGCCGTCACCGAGAGCCCGGCGACGGCCGCGTACGTCGATGTCTTCAAGAGTCCTTGCGTGGTCCTGCCGGATGCGTCGGGCCGGGGTGCGCCCACGTCCATCCGATGCGTATAGTGCGGCTCGATTCCGTGCCTGCCCGGAGGCTGCATGCTCGAGCAGATCATCCCGTTCCGTTATCTGACCCCCGGGCAGCGCGAAGCGTTGTTGACCGACGCGGTCGAGGAGGTCTTCGAGCCCGACGCGGTGCTGATCGAGCAGGGGGATCGGGCGGACACGAGGGTCTTCCTCCTGCTCGAGGGCTCGGTGCGCGTCCGCGATCGGAACGACCCGGATCCGGGGCACGTGAAGGTCATCACGGCGGGGCACTACCTCGGCGAGCGAGCGGCGCTGTTCGACGAGCCTCGTGGCCTCGAGGTCCTCGCCGCGGACCGGGTGCGCGCGCTCGCCATCCCCGGCGATCGATTCCTTCGCCTCGTCCACGAGTCGACGGGCTTCGCCCAGGCACTCGGCGGGATCCTCCGCAGCAAGCAGGGCATCTTCGACAGCTTCACCCGATTTCACGTGGCTCTGCTGCAGCAGATCTCCGAGGGCGCGGTGCATCTGGAACGCCTCCTGCCCCTCTACGAGGCGCTGCACCCGGCGCTGCACCCCCGCGTCAGCAGCCGGGACGCCCTCGACGTGACCGCGCTCGCCTACGCCGTGCGGCGCCTTCCCGACAACGTCACGCGCACGCTCGCCTTCTTCCTGACGGACAAGCTGCCCGACCTCTATGCCGACGCCGGTGAGCGCTTCGCCGAGGTACCGACCACGGCGCGACGGCGGACGGTGTTCGAGATGCTGCCGGGCAAGTCGATGGTGCTCATCCGCGACGGTCGCTCGGACGTACTGGACTTCATCTGCTGCCTGTGCCTCTACGCGATCGAGGCCCGGAAGCTGCGGCACCGCGTCCGGGGCGCCGGCGGCCTCGACGCCATCTCACCGACCGACGTCGACGCGCTGCGGACCATCTGGCCGAACGACACCGAAGAGCGCATCCGGGAGGTGGCCCTGCACCACGAAGACTTCCGGATCGAGGTGTATCGGGAGGCCAACGATTACAACAGCGGCCACGCCGAGACGTGGTGCAAGCAGATCGCGGAGGCCACCCGGCGACTGATCGGAATCGATCCGGCCGACCTTCCTGCGGACTACGACGTGCACGTCATCAGCAGCAACACGCATTCCGTCCCCAACTGCCTCAGCCCCTGGCTCGGGCGCGAGGCCGACCGGATCGTCTCGTGGGCGCGGTCGACGGGACACGAGCTGGCGGACGACGGGTGGCAGCACGACCACGATCTCGCGTACGCCGTCGCACGCGAGTACCTGCAGGCGTTCCCGGAGGAGGCGGCCGTTCGGGCCGAGGCCGAAGAGGCGGCCGGGATCCTCGAGCTCGACTGGACCGCCTTCACCGGGATCGCAGTTCGGCTCATCGATACAAGCCGGGTCGCATGGGGCGACACCGATCCGGGGATTCCGTCCAGCGGCCCGAATCGGCCGTCGCTCATCGTCAACATCGACTACGCCTTCGGTCAGCAGGCGCAGAACATCATCGCCAACCTCGCCTCCCTCTTCGGCCGCCATCTGAGAAGCGTGAACGTGCTCGGAAAGGCCGGTGGGCTCGTCGGTGAGCGGGGGCACGTGGCCGTCGCCTCCGGCTTCGTCGACGTGCGGGAGGACCAGTATCTGCCGATCCCGGGGGGAAACGCCGTGGACGTCGAGAGGCTGCGCGCTCGCCTGCCGGACCGGGACGTCCATCTCGGCAACATGCTCACGGTGATGGGCACACTGCTCCAGAACCGGACCATGCTCCACTTCAATCGCCACATCTGGCGCTGCGTGGGTCTCGAGATGGAGGGCGCGTGGTACCTGCGCCACATCGAGCAGTCGGTGAGCCGCGGCTCCGTGCGCGAGGACATTCGGCTCCGCTTCCTCTACTACACGTCGGACCTTCCGCTCCGACACGACTCCAACCTCTCCGCCCGTCTTCGAGCCGTCGAGGGGATCCCCCCGCTCTACGCGACGACGCGCGAGGTGCTCACCGGGATCCTCGAGAGCTGACGCGTACCACGAGACGAGGCCCCCGTGCCGAACGCACGAGGGCCCCGTCGAACGGCCGGAGCGGGCCCCGGCCGGTCCTGTCGCCTGGACTCAGGCCCCCGCCACCGGGATCCGCACCCGCGTGTTCTCCCACTCGAGCAGGATCTCACCGTTCTCGAAGCGGTACTGCAGCGTCTCGACGAACTCCTCCATCGCCTCGGGCGTTGCGGTGAACGATCCCACCTCCGTGCTCCGGACGCCGTCGTCGATCGGAATACCCCAGCGCTCCCAGTTCGAGTTCAGGAAGAACTCCCACTGGTCCTGGTTCGGGATCGCGTAGAGCGAGTACTGACCCGGCTCCAGCATCACGCCTCCGATGTCGGCAGGGCCGGCCAGGTGGATCGCGGTGGCCTCGTTGGCCCCGATCCGCTCGTGCTGACCGTAGACGAGGAGGCCACCCATGATCTCGCGTCCGCGGGCCGAGGGAGCCCCGTAGCAGAGAAGGGCGTCCGCGTCGCCGATGCTGAAGCGGGTCTCCATGAGCGGGCTCGGGCGCTCCCGGGCCTCGTCCATCGTACCGCGGGCGATGTAGCAGGCCAGCTCACCGCTTTCGGTTTCCATGGCCATCTCGCTGGGAGCGGCCTCCTCCATGGCTTCTTCGCCGCCACCGCAGGCGGCGAGGCCGAGTCCACCGAGGAGGAGGACGGAAAGGGTCGTTGCACGACGCATGTTGTCTCCTGAGCTACGGGCAGGTTTCTGAATGTGAGAACGTGGAAGCTACCCGGGCCTCGATGCCGGGCAAGACGCGCCACGCCGCCCCGATGCCTGGAGGTCCGGGGGCGTGCGCAGGGTGCGCCGACTGCGGAATACGGCAGAGCCGGCGCGACGTTCCAGTCGAAGCGAAGATCCTTGCTCGCGGCTCCGGCCAGGCCTATCAGTACGGGCCGTTCTGCCCTTTCGCCGGAGGTCCCGGAACGTGGATCACGAGCCGCGACTGGCGATCGAGTCGATCGCCGGCCAGCGCCCGTATCAGGAGGACTCCGCCTGCGCCCGGAAGCTCTCTGACGGTCGCCTTCTGCTCGCCGTGGCGGACGGGATGGGCGGTCACGCGGCCGGCGAAGTCGCGAGCACGCTGGCGCTCGAGGCTCTCGTGGCATCCCTGGAGGCGGGAGCCGAGCTCGATGCCGCGTTCGAGGCCGCCAATCGATACGTGCACGAGGAGTCGGCCGAGCCGGGCCGCCACGGAATGGGAACCACCCTCGTGGCTGCGCTCGTCGAGGACGGGGAGTACTTCGTGGCGAACGTGGGCGACAGCCGTGGCTACGTCCTGGTCGGTGACGACATCCGACAGCTGACGGAGGACCACTCCTTCGTCGCAGAGGCGATGAAGCGGGGTCAGACGCACGAGCAGGCGATGGCCACGCCCTGGCGGAATGCCCTGACCCGCTCGATCGGGCCGGATCGCAAGGTCGACGTCGACGTCTTCGGGCCGTTTCCCCTTCGACGGGGGTCTGCCCTGCTGGTCTGCTCGGACGGTCTCTACAAGACGCTCGCCGACGAGGACATCCACGGACTCTTCGTCGGGTCGGAAGGCACCCCGGGCGCGGCGCGCACGCTCGTGGCGGCGGCACTGGAGCGGGGGTCGGACGACAACATCTCCGTCGCGATCGCCGAGTACGGGGAGGTGCCGCGCACGGCGGGACAGGGGGGCGGCGAAGCCGACTGACCGAGCTGCTCGAGGCGCCGGCCGCCGATCGGATCAGGCCACGTCGTCCATGAAGGTGAGCTTCAGCCCGACGGCCTCGATGACGTCGCCATTGCGGAGCCGCGCGCGCTTCACGCTCTGCCCGCGCACCGTCATGGAACCCAGCATCGCCAGATACCGGACTTCGGTCTCGCCGTCGACGCTCACGATCAGAACGTGATGCCGCGGTGCGCGCGGGACGCGGATGTCGCAGAGGTCGTCCGTTCCGATAAGGACGGTGTGGAGGTCCGAGAGGTAGTGCGTCCCTTTCTGTCCGCCCGACTCCCAGATGATGTGTGCGCGCTTCTTCCGATCGGCGTCCTGCAGAAGTTCCTTCACCTCGTGCGGGTTGATGTGCATCGTGCCCGTCGTGATGGGAGACGGGGGAGGCACCGGCCGGTCGGCCATCGGGGAAGGGCGGTGGATCGGGACCTCGCCGTTCTCGAGCGCGCGGCCGAAGACGATCGTGAACTTGCCGAAGCCGATCTCGTCTCCGAGGCCGATCGAGTGCGGCTCCTGAATCCGGGCACCGCGGAGGAACGTTCCGTTCGACGAGCCGAGATCGTCGACCACCCAGCCGTCGTCCGTGAGCCGGATCTCCGCGTGGCGACGGGAGACCGATGGATTGTCCACGACCACGTCGGCCCCGTCGTCACGTCCGACGATGATCGACTCCTGCTTGAAGTCGTAGGCCTGCAGCGTTCTGCGGCCCAGGAGCAGTGTGAGTTTGGGCATCGATCCTCTTCTCCGGTCTCGCGAACATAATGCCGCGTGACTCGGGGCCGGGTCCAGCTTTCTGACGGCGACTGTGCGGGGGGCTACGGCAGCGTGGTGGAGACCTCGAGGCACCGGGGATGGTCCTCCACCAGGTCGAGGCAGGACCCGACCAAGGCCCGGGCGCGCTCGGGGTCGCCTTCTCCGAAGGCGGATGATGGATCCCACGCCATCCGTTCTCCGACCTTTCGCAACAATGCGGCCGCCTCGAGGCTGCCCGGGTCGAGCTCGGCGAGGTGGAGCGCGTGGGTGCGCACGTCGGTGCCCTGCCCGTCGAAGTAACGGCCCCGCGCCTGCGCCTCCGCCGCCAGGTCGAGCACCCGTCGGATCTCCCAGGAGACGTCGACGTCGATCCCCTCGTCGCGCAGGCCTCGCACGAGCCCGAGGCGCTCGTCGATCGGGACCGCGACCGAGAACGGGACCAGCGCGCCGGCAGCCGCCTCGATCGGCACGATCCGGAGTCCCCCCTCGACACCCGCGTCATTGAACCACACGGCGGATATGCTCTCCGCGGTCACCGCGGCCATCAGGCCTTCCACGTCGAGCGTCCGGCCCCAGGGCCGAGCCCAGGCCGCCGCGCCGGTGGCGCCTGCGGCGGCGATAAGCACGAGGAGGCGTCCCGTTCGGCGCCTGCGTTTCGGCCGAGGCCGTGGTCGGGGACCCGGGGTCGGGGGGCGCGGCGCTGTCGGGCGCGTCGCGGCAGGCCGAGGGGCGGGTGCCGGGGCGGGCGCGGGTGCGGGATGCTCGGTACTCGCGGCCGGAAGGCCATCCAGCGCGTCACGGAGGTCGCGTGCGGACTGGAAGCGCTCGGTGGGGTCGCGGCGAAGCAGACGCATCACGACGGCGGCCAGGGCCGGCGGAACGGAGCCGCCGGCTGCCCCCAGGGGGCGAGCCTCTCCGCGTTCGGTGGCCACCATGAGCTCGTAGATCTGATTCGTCGGCTCGTGTGCGGGATGGCCGAGCCACGGATCGCGTCCGGTCAGCAGGGCATAGAGGATCACGCCGAACGAGAAGAGATCCGTGCGGGCGTCGACCGCCTCGGCGCGCAGCTGCTCCGGCGCTGCGTATCCGGGCGTTCCCAGGGTGCCTGCGGTGGTGAGCCGACTGTCGACGTCGCGCTCGGCGATCTTCGCGATGCCGAAGTCGAGGACCTTCACGACGTCCTCGCCGGCCCGGTCCTTCGTGAGCATGAGGTTCTCGAGCTTCAGGTCGCGGTGTACGACCGGCTCCGGCCCCTCGTGCGCGACCATGAGCGCATCGCACACCTGGAGGGCGAGCCGTACGACGCGGTCCGGCTCGAACGGCCCGTCGGCTTCGAGCGCGGCGGCGAGGCTATGGCCCTCCACGAACTCCATGAGGAAGTAGACGAGGCCGGCCGCGATGTCTTCCTCGTAGGTCGACAGGCCGACGATGTGCCTCGACTCCTTGCCGAGGCGCTTCATGATCTGCGCCTCGCGCAGGAAGCGCGCCCGCATCTCGTCGGCCTCGGCGCCCGTCAGACGGTCCACGCTCAGGATCTTGAGGGCCTCCACCCACCCCCCCGTGACGTCCCGGACCTTGTAGACCGTGCCGAACGAGCCGGCACCCAGGCGCGCGAGGACGCGCCACTTGTCGCGGATGAGCGTGCCGAGGAGCGGATCGGTGGGCTGCGCCGACGCGGTTTCCGTGGACTGCTCGCGGAGCCGCTCGACCTCCTCCTCCGACAGGATGACCGTCGCCCCGGGATCGGGCGGAGGTGGGGGCGGCTTGTCGGGCTCGTCGGTGTTCGACACGTCGACCGTCCTCGGGAGGATCACGCGCCCTTCGAACGTACCGGGCGCGCGGAAGCGGGGTCAATCACTTTGCAGCCTTGCGCCCTGCGCGGGGGTGGCTCTTGATTTGGGCATGCCGCCTCGCCGTCGTGCCGCCATTGCCTCCCTCTTCGTGGTCGCGGCGTGCTACGCGCCGCCGGATGGGCCTCCCGAAACGCGCGTGGGGGCCCTGGAGCCGACCTCGCTCGTGCTGCAGGCGGTGGACGCCGGTACCGGCGCCGCGCTCTCCGACTCGTCGATGACGGTGCGCTACCTCGTTCGGACTCCGATCGTCTTCGACGCCGCGGCGGTGGATCGCGTGTCCTCGATCGAGCCGTACCGAATCGAGCATCCGGTCGGCGAGGACAGCCTCGTCGTCGAGGTACGCCTCGAAGCCGACTCGTATCACCGGATCGATACCGTCTTCTTCGTGGCCCGCGGAACCCAGGCCGGGCCGCTGACGGTGCGGCTGTCGCCCCGGCTCGACCGGATCGGGTCGGTCGCCGAGGATCCCGCCGACGGCGAGGCGGAAGAGGCCCGGCCACGCGGCCCCGACCGAAGCGCCATGATCGCGGGGGATCGCGCGTTCCAGGCCCGCTCCTGGCTCGAGGCGACGGAGGCGTATCAGAGGATGCCGCCCCCGCAGGACGAGATGAGCCCGTACGGGCGTGACTACCTCGCGGCCCGGCTTCGTCAGGGGGTCGCCCACATGAACCGCTCCGAGTTCGTGCGCGCGCTCGAGATCTTCGAGGAGGCCGTCGACATGGCGTCGCCCACGCCGACCGCATACCTGCGGCTGGCGCAGGCGCAGTGCGCGGTAGGGCGGAGCGTCGAGGGGCGGGGAACGCTGGCGCAGGTCGACCGGATGAGGAGCAGCCTCGGGCCCGTCGAGCAGTCGACCGTGAGCGCCCTCATCGCGTATCAGACCGGCGTCTGCACGCACGGGGAGTTCGAGCGCGCCGAAACCACGCGCGATCGTGTACGGTCCGGCACACAGGCCACCCAGGAGCTCAACGCGTTCATCGAGGGGGCCAGAGCCATGTCGCCCGTGCCGCGCGAGG
>Ga0209536_100003948_pt1 | contig 23582 bp, 19 predicted proteins | sample DeeMarSeWOR28_12_FD_187461 | JGI IMG/M metagenome (GOLD analysis project Ga0209536, IMG submission 187461) | Marine sediment microbial communities from White Oak River estuary, North Carolina - WOR-2-8_12 (SPAdes) (version 2) | ecosystem: Environmental > Aquatic > Marine > Intertidal zone >...
CAACAAAACCCGTCAGAGCGTGCACGATTGCCTCAACAACACGGTCAGGAACTCCGTCGAGATGGTGCGATTTCAGCCTCATGTCACAGATCTCATTCACATAGTCGACCACCACCGGGGGGCCGTCCTCAACCAATGCGATTTCGCTTGAGAAGAACTCAAGTTTGCAGATATCGAAGATCCGCCGGCCAATCTCATGTAAGAGGCCAAGCCTGAAGTGTTCTTCCTCTTCGGGCGAAACCTCATCGTAGAGATGCGTCAGATCATCCCACCAGGTGAGGAACGTCTCCCCAAAAGCGTAGAAGACTCGAAACCATGCACGGCGACCCTCCAGACGGACCGGCGTGATAAACTGTTGGAGAAGGTACTTATCGTTCTTGTGGTGCTGCCGAACCGCGATTACGTCTTTCAATGATTCTGCCCCCGTGACAACCCCAATTCCCCCTCCTGTCGTATTCGCCGGCTTGATGACGAAAGGGCGACCAAGGTTCGCGAGTTCCGAAATCGAGAACTCAAGCTCCCGCTTGTGATTGTACGGAGAGATGATGATGGTATACGGTGTGTGCAGGCCGTTGGCAATGAACTCCAGATGCATGGTCGCTTTGTCCGAAGCGCGCGCAAGATGGTGATGAGCATTGATGACGAGGGCGCGCCGTTCACCATCCGACCGAGGCCGGTTAAGCCACTGCGCGAGCGGATGAAATGTTGGATCCTCATCAGAGGCCCGGTCGAGGAGCGTTCGAAAGGCCAGCTTCTTCTTCTTAAGCAGATCCAGGGTCTCGGAGACATTGGATGCCCGGACGATGTAGGTTCGCATCCCCTGAGCTTGGATCGCGCGCTCGACTAGATCGATGAAATCGACATCGTACTGCCAGGAAACGGCACACGCGAGGTCAATTACTATTGGTCCACCAGCCATAGTGAGAATAAGATACCGTCCAATGCGCCATTTCGCAAGGATCTCCGTCCCTTGAATCTCGAGCCCCTTATCGATATATTTTTCACCATGGTTCTTCGTCATCGTCCTTACATCGGGGCCGCTCTGGCGGCACTTTTTGTGCTTGCCTGGGGGTGCGGCGGATCATCCTCGACGGTGCCTGCATCCGCCGAGACAAGCGCCGCGGAACGCGCGACATCTGAGGTTCGCGAGCGCCTGAAACGGCAGGCGCTGGATCATTTCATCCAGGGAAGCCTCTACGACGCCCAGGGAGACTATGCGAAGGCGGTTCTCGAATACCAAGATGCCCTCCGCTTTGACGAACAGGCCGCCACACACCATGCCTTGGCACACGACTATATGCTTCTCGAGAAATACCCCTTGGCGGCCCAGCATGCCCGAGACGCGATCAGGCTTGACTCATTGACCATCACATACCGCGAACAGCTCGCCCGGATCTACCTTCAGGCTTTTCAGCCCGATCTCGCCATCCGCGAGTACGAAACCATCGTCCGGATTGATTCGAATTACACCCAAGGTTGGTATAGTCTCGCCGGACTCTATCAACCGACCAGGCCCTTGAAGGCCCTGGAGATATATGAGCGACTGCTGGACCAAGAGGGGGACAGTTGGGAGCTCCTCGTGGTGAGCGCAGAGCTGTACGGGAAGCTTGGTCAGTTCAATGCGGCTGCGGACCACTACCGGAGAATGCTCGCCATTGATCCGAGCAACAGGGCGCTTCGCCGTCAGCTTGCAGAAACCTATGTACGGGCCGGATCAATCGATTCGGCCATTGTGGTCCTTGAGACCATGGTCGAGGTCGACGAAAACGACATCGAGACAGCCGCAGCCCTCGCCGATGTGTATCTTCAGAAAGGCCATTTCGCAAAAGCGATCCCCCTGTATGAGCGCGTGCTCGAGCGCGTCAACAACAATCCCGAGTTACTGCTGCGCGTCGGGGTATCGTATTTTGGGCAAATACAAGCGGACTCAAGTTTCGCGCCGAAGGCGAACGAGATTCTCCAGCGTGTCGCTGCGATCACCCCCACGGACTGGCGCCCGTTCTTCTATCTGGGGGCCATTGCTGCCACGACAAGACAGGATTCTGTCGCCGCCCACTATTTCGAGCGCGTGACCGAGCTTGAGCGAACTAACTTTGAAGCCTGGTGGTTTCTGGCGACATTTCGATTTGACCGGAACGAATTTCGCTCCACGGTGGACATCCTCACGCAAGCGATGAGCGCGATTCCCACCGATGCTCGATTCTACTTTCTTCAGGGCCTGAGTTATTCGCGCTTGGCTATGCGCGACAGCGCTGTCACACTTCTTCAGCGGTCCCTCGAACTCGACCCACAGGATATGAACACCATCAGTACGCTCGCGCTTGAATACGACGGGATGGAGCAGTTTGAGAAGTCCGACTCTCTCTATGAACGGGCTCTCAGGATGGACCCTGAATCAGCGCTCATTCTAAACAACTACGGGTACAGCTTGGCTGACCGCGGCGTTCAGCTCGAGCGCGCACTTTCAATGGCTCTGAAAGCCGTCGAGGCCGAGCCCGACAACTCCTCGTATCTGGACACGCTGGGATGGGTCTATTACAGGCTCGGTCGCTACGAAGAAGCCGAGCGGTTCATCCTGCGCGCGATTGAAGCCGGTGAAGCGAGTGCGGTCGTCCTCGACCACATGGGCGATGTCTCCTTGAAGCTCGGCAAGAAGGATCAAGCGCAGAGATACTGGCAGCAGGCATTGGAACAGGATCCGACGAATCAGACAGTGAAGAACAAACTCTCTGGGTCGTCCGAGTGACACGGATGGCACATATCGCTGGATCCTGGGCCGTTCTGGGTGCCATCGCCGGCGGCTGCGCCTCAACGACAACGTCCACCCCGGGTACGGGTGCGGTGACCCCAGAGCGCATCTATGAAACGGTCGAGGCACAGTACCGAACCATTACGACCATGGAGGGAACGGGGAGCATTTCCGTTCAAACTCCCGAGGTTGCGCAGTCGGGCTCTTTCGAGCTTTACCTGAAGAAACCTGATTCCCTCCTCCTCAAGCTTGAGGGACCGTTCGGGATCGATGTGGGCGCAGCACTCCTGAGCCGTCGCGAGTTTCAGTTCTACGACGTTTTTCGCAATCGTCTCATTGTCGGAGAAACGAACGCTGCCAATCTCAGGCGGGTCTTCCGCATGGCCGTCACCTTTGACGATCTTCTGGCCCTCGTTGCGGGTGGGGCGTTCCTGAGCACAGACGACCCGGCACACGGAAAGATCGAGCGCGTCGAGGACGCCTACATCCTGACCTTTTCAGAAGACCGCGTTGTACGCCAGTACGTCATTGACCCAACATCGTTGTTGATTACCAGCATCATTTTCGTTCATCCTAACGGCAGCATCCTGGCTGAGCAGCGGTTTGGTGATTTCCGGCGCGTCGACGGCCTGCTCGTCCCCTTTGAACTCAAAGTCATCCAGCGCTCAGAACGCCGCATGGTTGCTCTTCGATATTCGGAAGTCTCTTTGAATCCTGTCTTTTCGGAGCTGCGGTTCACCGTCCCCGAGAGCGCAGAGCGAATCGAGCTGCAATGACGATCCCCCGACACACGGCTCTTGTGCTTGCCCTCATATGTTTCTTCACGCTCCAGGCAGGCGCACAAACCGACAAGGCGATCTATCAGAAAGAACAGGAGCTCCAGAAGCTCCGTGAGGAGATTCAGGTCTTCGAGTCAAAGCTGCGAGACAGTGAGAAACAGGAGCGTGTGACCCTCGACCGCCTGGACAACATGGAGAAGCAGTCCACGCTGATTCGAAAACTCCTCCGGAGCCTCGCTGGCAAGGAAAAGCTCCTCGTCTCACAGATCGACAGCGCGGAAAGCTCGATCGAAGACCTCGAGCGCCAACTCCTGTTCCTCAAATCTCACTACGCGGGCTATGTCAGCTCCGTTTACAAGCACGGGCGGGTCTATGACCTCGAGTTGCTCTTTTCTTCGAAGAACCTGAACCAGCTCTCGATCAGGATCGAATACCTGAAGCGATTTTCGGATCAGCGGGCGGAGGACCTCCAGCGGATCCTCAACAACAAGAATCTGCTCGAAGGGCATTACACCCAGCTCGAGCATGCCCTCGACGATCACCGCAAGCTGGTGACAGAAAAGACCCGTGAGCAGAACGTGCTCTCCCGCAAGGCGACAGAGCGCCAGAGGATGCTGAACCGCATTCGGAAGGACAAGAAGACGTACCGGGCAGAACTTGACAGGAAGAACAAAGCTGCCCGGCAGATCCAAGGCTTGATTGCAGAGCTAATCGAGAAAGAGCGGGCGAACAAGGCCCCAACGGCGGGCGCGTCGAAAACCACTCCGGCCGGTCGCACTCCAGCAGTCGATCCTGCAGCTGCCGCGGCCTTCGCGGCCCGAAAAGGTGGACTCCGGTGGCCAGTATCCTCGAAATCAATCGCCTCGCGCTTCGGGCGCCAAGTACACCCCGTGCTCAAGACCGTCACGCAGAACGCGGGAGTCGATATCGCTATTCCGTTCGGTTCCGATGTGAATGCCGTGGCCGGTGGGCAAGTCTCCATCATCAAGTTCATTCCCGGATATGGAAACGTTTTGATACTGGATCACGGCGGCGGCTACCGTACGGTCTATGCCCATCTCTCAGAGATCCATGTCTCAGAGACTGAGGCTGTGCGCGAGGGGCAGAGAATCGGAACGAGCGGGGACACCATCGCGGGGGCTGTTCTACACTTTGAACTTTGGAAAGATCGCGACACGCAAAATCCGGAATTGTGGCTTCTGCGCGGACGCTAAGTGGCGCGTCCGGTGTTTGTGGATCGTTGGATTTTTCAGTATGTTGCCTCTTGGTCGCTCGTAAAGGCCGATCTCACGGAGATCCTGACCTTCATCAATCGATTTCAGACTAGCACGCCCGGTGTCGCCACACGCCCCTCGGAACAGGCTGTCCCTCGTCGGTGTTCTTTTCACCGTGAGCGGCTTCTGTCTCGGATCGCTTGCGCAATCCCCTGCACGCGATCCTTCTCCTGTCTTCTATGCCGGTGAACGTCTGCAGTACAAGGTCTCCTGGCTGTTCGTCAGACTTGGGACCATTGTCATCACGACCCAGAAGCTCCCGACATCCGGGTCCGGCGATCAGTACCTCGTCCGGCTCCGGGTTACTTCAAATCCCGCAATTTTCTTCGTCGATGTAAACAACGAATATGAGAGTATCATTTCCGCATCTGCCATGAAGCCCGTTGCGTTCACAGCGCGAGAGTTTACGGGCAGCGACACTATTGTGACGCAGTATTCCATGGATACCAAGCTCCGTCAGATCAAGATTCTTGAGTGGAGCGATCCCGGCCACACAAATGTCCAAGAAAAAGTGATCGACAGTGTCGACGTTTTCTATGAAGGAGTGTCGATGTTTTTTCTGGCCCGATCCCTTATTCATTCAACGCTCACCCTGACCGTTCCCACGCTCGTCTCGTTCGATCTGTTCGATACCGACATCACCTTCACCCAGAAGGTGGAGGCAGTCTCCATTGATGCCATGGATGATGAGATCGACGCCAAAGAGTTGTACGGATTTGCCCACTTTGTGGAATCCTCCCTCGCGGGGCTCTCAGGAGATTTCGAGGGTTGGTTCACGAATGATGAAGCGGCTATACCGGTCGTGGCCAAGATGCAGCTGACAGTCGGCACGGCAAACATCGAGCTCGAGGAATGGTCCAGGGGCTCCTGGTCTCCGCCACCGTTCCGTGAGAGCAAATGATGGGAGCCGAAACCGTTTTCGTCACCGGCGCAACAGGCTTCATCGGCACAACCCTTGTCAACCGGCTGGTCGCAGAGGGACACACCGTCCATGCCCTGAGTCGGGCAACGAGCAACGTGGACGGCCTTGGTCATGAGTGTGTATCGCTCGTTCGGGGCGATATCATGGACCGGGAAACCCTGGCGAGGGGAATGGAAGGCTGCACGCAGGCATACCACCTGGCGGCGTATGCCAAGAACTGGTCAAAGGACCCGGCCATGTTCTTCCGCCAGAACGTTGAGGGCATGAAGAACGTTTTCGAGGCCGCCCGTCAGGCGGGCGTCCGAAGGATCGTATTCACCTCGACCATTGTGGTCTTTGGTCCCACGCCCCCGGGTACGGTTGGCGATGAGTCCATGCCGCGCATCACCAAACGCTATTACACGGAGTACGAGGAGAGCAAGGCCGTCGCCGAAACCGAGGCTCGGGCCATGGCGGCCTCAGGGTTTCCGATTGTGATTGTCAATCCGACGCGCGTCTATGGTCCAGGAAAGCTCACCGAAGGAAATTCCGTCAGTCTCATGCTCGACATGTACCAACGCGGGAGACTCCCGATTCTGCTTAACCATGGGGTGAACACCGGCAATTACGTATTTGTGGATGACTTGGTGCGCGGGCACCTTCTGGCAATGGAACGCGGACAGGTCGGCGAGCGCTATATCCTGGGGGGAGAGAATGTTTCTTTGAAGGGTCTTTTCACGATCGTGGACGAGCTCACGGGGAAGCGTCACCGCCAAGTCAGTCTCCCACCTCGGGTCGCGCTGTTCTATTCCACGCTGGAGAAGAAGAAGGCGGAATGGTTTGGTCTGTACCCGCAGATCACCCCCGGGTGGGTGGAGACATTTTTGCAGGACTGGGCTTATACGTCCGGCAAGGCCGAGAGGGAACTTGGCTACACGATCACGCCCCTTCGGGAGGGTGTTCGCCGGACCCTAGAGTGGATTGGGACGACAAAAGCACATCGATGACCCAGCTCTTTGAACGTTCCCTTGAATTGAGGCAGCTCCTAGTGCCCAAGCACCGGAAGCCGACCGTCGTTGTGCTGGTCGCAACGTTCGTGTCGGTGACTTGGAAGTACTACGGAAGTGCAACGTTCTATCTCGAGACCCTTTCCCCATCGGTGGGCATTGGGGGGGACGCACAGCTGAACGCCGCACTCTATGTGTTCTTTTCCGCTTTCGTCCTTCTCGGGCTTGTTCCCCTCATCGTCATCCGCCTCGTGTTTCGAGAACCGCTTTCCGCCTATGGTCTTCAGTGGGGAGACGCGCGCTTTAGCATGAAGGCTGTCGCCGTCATTGCTCCGCTCATGATCCTCCTGGGCTACGTGTCAGCCTCGAAACCAGACTTTCTGGCCCAGTATCCGGTGAACCCGGCTGCGGGACAATCGGCCGTTGATTTTCTGCAGCACGCTCTGTTTTATCTCTTTTTCTACCTCGGATGGGAATTCTGTTTCCGGGGATTCGTACAGTTTGGATTGCGTGATTCCCTGGGCGACTGGAACGCAATTCTCGTGCAAACAGCTCTCTCGTGTGTCCTGCACATTGGAAAGCCAGCGGGTGAAATCTACGGCGCGATCTTCGGCGCGCTGCTCTGGGGAATTTTGGCCTTCCGAAGCCGTTCTTTGATGTCCCCTGTCCTGACACACTGGCTCCTCGGGCTTTCCCTCGACTTCTTCATTGTGATCTCTTCATCCGTGAACGCTCTCCGATGACACATGTCCATGAATTTGCGAAACGCCTGAGCTTGGGGAGGATCACCCTGCAGGCAGCCGATGGGATCATCATCGCGGCGCTGGCGCTCTACAGCCTTCTCGGCGTATCCTTCCAGGTGACCGACTGGGTCCTGCTGGTCGGACAAAATATCGGACTCGCGCTTGCGGTGGTAGTCTCGGCGTACTATACCCCCCGTATCCGGTCGAAATTCGGCCGCTTCCTGCTTCGTACAGCCACGATTACGCTTTCCTATGCGTACATGTTCGGTGCCGTTGCCAATCTCCAGCTCATCCTGCACCACGTCTGGCTCGACGATCTGGTACTGGACCTTGAGCAGTACCTGTTTGGAGTCCAGCCGACGCTCTGGATCGAGAAGTACATTAGCCCGTGGCTTACAGAGTGGATGATGTTCTCATACGTGATCTACGTTCCGATGTACCCCATCCTCTGCGGGATCATCTACTACAAGCACGGCGAAGCCCCCATGGAAGAGTACTTTTTCACCCTTGGACTCACCAATGTGCTCTGTAATATCGGATTCATTCTCTTTCCGGTCGCCAGTCCGATGTACTGGATCCGAGATTTGTACACCGTTCCATTGGATGGGTATCTTTGGACTGCCTTGGGCGAGGTCATGCGCTCCAACCTTCACTATGCCGGCGGATCGATTCCCAGCCCGCACGCGGCGGCCGCAACGATCATGTGGGTTATGGCGTACCGATATCACCGGCCGACGTTCTGGGTCATCAGTCCAATCATTCTCTCGCTGTACGTATCGACGTTTTATGGACGCTATCACTACCTCACCGACGCCGTCGTGGGAATCGCCGTGGCAGGAATCGCGCTTCTGCTGGTTCCCATTCTCGTGAAGGGGTGGAACGGTATCGTTCTTCGTCTTCCCGCAGCTGGGAGCTCACCTCAAGGGACGTGAGCCTGATCCTTGCATTTCGGCACCAATTCCAGTACAATAGCCGCACAGTCCACCACCATCGGACCCCATGGACCTCCTGCAGCGGTTTCCGTACCTGCTCACCAACCCGGACTATGCCACCGCGGATCTGCGCGAGTATCCTCCTCTCAGGGACGGATTCATGGTGGTGAGTCTCTACGCACTCATCTCCTCGCTCGGCGCGTTCGTTGACGGCATCGTCTCTGTCGGCAGTTTCGGGCTTGGTCTCTTGGTCTTCTTCCAATCAATGATGGGAGTTTTTCTGAGCTGGGTCCTCGTGGCTGGGTTCTTCCACCTCATTGCCATCCGATGGGGCGGATCGGGAGAATTTTTGCACGTCTTGGGGGGGATGGGCCTCGCCAGCGCACCGCTGATCATCATCGCCATCGTGGCGTTCCTGACCAACATCGCCGAGTGGACCTTCTTGAAGCAGGATCCCAACCATGTTCTCCCGTTATCCCGCCTTATCCTTTCGCTTGTCGGTTCCGCATGGGGCTGGCCGGGGATCATTTGTTACTATGTCTTGAAAAATGTCGAGCTCATGAGCCCATCGCGGGCCGCGATCCTGGCTGCAGCCGGTTTTCTCATCCTCGCCGGATACGAGCTCTATACCTACAACCCTCTCTGATGTTCTTCACATCGTGAAAAGGAACCCGCCATGAAGACTCTTCACGGCCTTCTGCTTATTATGCTCCTCCTCGCCTCCTGTCAGCCGTCCGGAAGATCGTATGACACCTTAATTCTGAACGGCACCATCGTCGACGGCACCGGGAATCCGTGGAGAACCGGTGACGTTGCGATAACTGGAGACAGGATCATGGCCATCGGGAAACTCTCCGATGCCACCGCACGGCGAACAATCGACGCCACGGGCAAGATCGTCTCCCCGGGTTTCATCGACATGCTTGGCCAGTCGGGACTCTCCATCCTGGTGGACAATCGAGCCATGAGCAAGATCAGCCAGGGCATCACGACCGAGATCACCGGAGAAGGCTCGTCCGTGGCCCCTGTCAACCAGACGATCCTCGAGGAGATGAAGGGCTACATGACCCGGCATAACCTCACTGTGGACTGGAAGGATTTTGACGGCTACTTCCGGCGATTGGAGGCAACTGGGACGGCGATTAATCTCGCCTCCTTTGTGGGGGCAACACAGGTGCGCGAGTATGTAATCGGGTACGGCAGTCGGGCCCCGACAAAAGAAGAGCTCTCGGAAATGCAGCAGCTTGTGCGGGAAGCCATGCAGCAGGGAGCCCTTGGCCTCGCCACATCACTCATCTACGCGCCTGCATCCTATGCCGAGACCGAGGAGCTCATTGAGCTCGCACGCCCGGCGTCCGAGTACGGAGGCCTCTATATCACGCATCTGCGTGACGAAGGATCAAAGATCGTGGAGGCGCTTCTCGAAGCGATGGATGTCGGGCGAAACGCCCATCTCCCCGTCGACGTGTGGCACCTCAAAGTCGCCGGGAAGAAGAACTGGGGCCGCATGTTCGAGATCGTCCGGATGATCGAAAACGAACGTGCACAGGGCTTGGACATCACGGCGAACGTCTATCCGTACCCGGCGAGTTCAACGAGCCTGAGCTCGCGCGTCCCCTCCTGGGTGCATGACGGCGGATCAGCCATGTTCCTTCAGCGTCTGATGGATCCCCCTACCCGGCAGAACATCCGTCGCGAAATGCTCGATGCCGGCCCTGGAGTGGATAACTCCTTTGCCAGCACGGGGCCCGAGGGCATTCTCATCGCCGGCGTCATCAACCCCACGCTGAAGCAATACGAAGGAAAACGACTGAGTGAGATCGCTTCCGCCTGGAACAAGGAGCCGATCGATATGATGCTTGACATCCTTGTTGCTGATTCGGGGCGCACGGGCGCGGTCTTCTTTTCTATGAGTGAGCAGGATGTCCAGGTGGCGCTCGCCCAGTCTTGGACAAGCTTCTGCACTGATGCAGGACAGCGAGCCGTGGATGGACCACTGAGTGAGGGAAAACCTCATCCTCGCGCCTACGGAAGCTTCCCCCGGATTCTTGGAAAGTATGTCCGCGAAGAGCGGCTTCTCCCGATCGAAGAGGCAATCCGGAAGATGACGTCATTGCCTGCCAACCGCGTCGGCCTTCTTGACCGGGGGATTCTCAGGCCCGGCATGTTTGCTGACGTCGTTGTCTTTGATCCAAATACGGTAACCGATAAGGCGACGTTTGAAAACCCGCATCAGTATAGTGAAGGAATCGAACAGGTGTTTGTCAACGGCGTGGTCGTCTGGGAAGACGGCGCCCATACCGGCGCTCTTCCCGGGCGCGGACTGCGGGGACCGGGATACCGGGGTCAATAGCAGCCAGAATTGCCTGAAACGAAACCCCGAGGCCAATTCACCTCAGGGCCCCGAACTGCATCAACGGTTGACCAGCCTCATTCAACCATTGTCCAACGAAGGAGAAACGTATGAGCTCCCGCAGGTCTTGTGCCAACCCGTCCCTTGTGATGCTGGGACTTCTCTTCCTGTCGATCTCCCACAGTTTCAGTCAGATACCCCAGACTGCCGGGGACCGCACCTCGGTCGACCTGACAGTCTACAATATGAATCTGGCACTCGTTAGAGAGCAGCGCCCCCTCGTTCTCACCCGCGGATTGAACACTGTCGTCCTTCCGGATATTCCGGCCACGATTGACGGGACGTCCCTTCACTTCGCCAGTCTGACAGATGCAAAATCGGTCCGCGTGCTCGAGCAGAACTTCCAATATGATCTCGTCCACCATGCCAAATTGCTCGAGAAGTACGTCGGCAAGGAAGTAGAGTTTGTCCGCGTCGACCCCGAGACGAATAAGGAGTACAGTGTTTTTGGGAAGTTGCTTGCGACCGGCTGGAAGCCGCAGATCACTAACTACGGCTACGGACCGGCTCTTACGTACAACTATTCTGGACAGATGATCGCTGAGATCAGTGGCAAGATTGAAATCGCTCCCTCGGGGCGGCTCGTCCTGCCCAGTCTCCCCGAAGGTCTCATCCTGAAGCCCCAGCTCGAGTGGATGATCTCGAGCACTCGGGCCGGCACCCACCAGACCGAAATCAGCTACCTCGCAACGCAGCTTTCCTGGAGCTGCGACTATGTGGCACTCTTGAATGAAAAGGACACCGGTCTCGACCTCACGGGATGGGTCACTCTCAAGAACAATTCTGGTACCGCGTTCAAGAACGCCGGTTTGAAGCTCGTCGCTGGCGATGTGAACCTTGTCGAGGAAGGGCAGGGGGGGCGTCAGTTTGCCGCAAAGATGATGGCTGCGGAGGCCGATGCCACCGGGCAATTTGTGCAGAAGGAACTTTTCGAATATAAGCTCTATTCACTCCAGCGCCGCACGGACATCGGCAACGATGAAACCAAGCAGGTCGAGCTCACCTCAGCTAAAGACGTCACAACCAAAAAGGTGTTCATTTATGACGGTCTTGCTGATTTCTGGCGGTCCTGGCGGCACAACTATTCCTACCGTGAACAGGGAAGCTTTGGACAACAGTCGAACCCCAAGGTCGGTGTCTTCGTGACGTTCAAGAACGAACAGAAAGCGGGACTTGGCATTCCACTCCCCAAAGGAAAGGTGCGCGTGTACAAGCGTGACGATGAAGGGAAAGAGCAATTCATCGGTGAGGATCAGATCGACCACACGCCGAAGGACGAAGAGGTTCGTCTCTATCTTGGCAACGCCTTTGACATTGTCGGTGCCCGCGTACAGAAAAACTTCCGCGTCGTGGTCTCAGGGCATACGGTCGAAGAAACCTTCGAGATCAGTGTTCGGAACCACAAGGAGGAAGAGGTGGAGGTGCTGGTCTATGAGCACCCCTGGCGCTGGAGCGAGTGGGAGATCACAAAGTCAAATACTGCTTGGGAGAAGGTCGATCAGTCGACGGTGAAGTTCCCTGTGCGCATTCCGAAGGGGGGGGAGAAGAAGATCACCTACACCGTGCGCTACACCTGGTAGATTTTGCTTAGGGGCATCAAGTACGCGGCTGCCTTGAAAAACCAGGCAGCTGCGTACCTGCAATTCCTCGGTTGGATCAAACCGAATCTTAGTATCTACGCCGGGCTTCCCCTTCGATACACAAACAATTGCCTCAGGCTTTCCCAGAATTGCCCGCCAAGAAGAACCAACCCCATGAGCAGGAGGGCGTCACCGGTGATGGCGAGTGTGAGCCCGTATTCATTCACACCCGGAAACACCTCCAGCACGTAGGGGGAACCCCACGCCCAGACAATCGGCAGGAGGAAGATCACGAGTCCGACCCGGTGCCGAGAGCGGCTGACGTCAGGCGAGATGACCTGGCGTTTAATAAGACGGAGAATACGTTCTCTAAGGTACGCGTAGCCGGACTTTCCAAGGACAGCCACCGTGAGGAGAATCGCAAGCTCGGGAATCCCGAGCAAGAGCAACCCAGACGCGACTGTTTTTACGCGCGGGGAGAGGTCCAGCTGAACGAGGAGGGGAATCAAAAAAGGTGCAATCTGGCCGAGAACAAAGATCCCGCCGCCGATCCACAATCTCCTCCGGGGGGGCTGTGTGCTCTTCGATGGATGGAATTCAGACATTTGCGCATTAGCCCATTTCGTAAGAGCGGGGGAACAGAGGAACTCTGCTCCGACTGATCAATTCATCAACGGGTCCTTCTTCGGTCGCCCTCTTTTCGAGGAGGTGGATACAAGCCGGGGATTTCGCCACATGTTTGAAGGCGGGTTCAACCTGCGACACCACCTGTGCTGTGCGGATCGAATCCGCCAGGATCTAGAGCCGCGTTATTTCTATTTATACTATTTCAAAACCCTGGACAATACTCGCTGCAAGAAACATAACCCAGGCAACACCGAGCCCAGTTTTGTGAAATCGTTCCTCCTTTGTTGACGCGAGAACGGCGAAAAAGATCAACAAGACGACATGGAATACGTTCAAGAGCGACAAGCCCCCCATCAGGAACACGTCTACCCCAATCGCCCACACCTGCAACAGCGCCATGAGTTGGAAGAACTGGCGGCTGATTTTAAAGTAGTGTGTCTTTAGGTCCCCGGCGTTCGCGTTTGTCACCTGTGGTAAGATGACACTCGTGGCAAAGAAGAGGATGACGGGACCGCTTACGGCGAAAATGAAGTCCCGGAATCTCCACTCCTCGATCGTGAAGATATCCAGAAGGTTCCAGAACTGATTGAAGTAGATCAACAGGAGCAGAACGATCCAGCCCGTGTGGATCCCATATGGTTTCATTTCGGTTTGTCGATCGACCAGCGACGAAAGGCCGACCAACACATTGGCGATTCCCATGCCAAGGATCGTAACGAACATGATCGCAACAAGCAAGGACGAGGAGACTTCCATAGGAGGTTTCTTTCGCTTATGTGATTCGGAAGACAAGAAGAATCATGGTAAGATAACCGACGACGCTAATTCGTAAGGGGTTCCATAGCATTCGTTTTCTGATAATCCAATTTCCCTACGAATTCAATCTTCTTCTCCTATCTCCTTTTTCTACCATCGAGAAGTTCTTCTGCCGATCCATGCTGACTGAAGGGAATGAGAACACGACGCATCAATTCCCAAGGGCGGGATGACTGTGATCCTGCCACGCGGCTCACCGATTACCCGTGCCACCTGTTGACTCCTTCTTCACGGGCAATCGACGCATTCCCCCCCCGGCCTGGCAGCAATACAATGGTGAGCCATTTGTCTATCGCCATGGCGCGCAATACCGAAACGGGGCACGCGAAGATCCGCGTCCCCCGTTTCTCTCCGGAGCAGCATTGTACCGTACTGCTGACTAATTGTTGGGACGCGAGATTGTCTCGAGTTCCTGCAACCGTTTCAATGCTGTTGCTGCCTTCAATGACTGATAGTTGATCCCTGCCGCGTTCAGACTGCTCCCTTCCTGGAAGGGATAGTCCGGTATGGTGACAAGGAAATCTTTGATAACACCCTGAATGGGTACGAATATCCACATGTTATCTGCATACCACCGGAGATAGCCCATGTCCGCTTCGTGCATTGCCTTTTCATAGGGATCTGCGCGCAGATTGACGATCGCTGGCCAACCCGTGACTTCTCGAGTGGCTGTCGCGATGTTCCCTTTCTGCATCGCAAAATGAACTTTCCAGTTTTCATAGCGCACGGCATTCAGCTCACCGCCTTGGCTGAAATAGATGATCGACTTGCGCGGACTCTGTTTCGCCTGTCCTTTGAAATATGGCATAAAGTTATAACCGTCAAGGTGTACTTTGAACTCCTTGTCCCCAGCCTTATGGCCTTTCAGCAGCTTCTCTTTGATGTCAGGCACGCCAGCTGCTGCCAACAGTGTGGGCATCCAGTCTTCCTGTGACATGATGTTGTTATAAACTGTTCCCCGTGGAATAGTGCCGGGCCAACGCACCAGGCAGGGTACCCGGAATCCGCCTTCCCAGGTGGTTCCTTTTTCACCGTGAAAGGGTGTCATGCCACCGTCTGGCCATGTGAAGGTCTCGGCGCCGTTGTCGGTCCCGTAGATGACGATTGTGTTTTCAGCAATGCCCAAATCGTCCAGCTTCTTGAGCACCATGCCGACCATGTCGTCGTGTTCAACCATGCCGTCCGGATACAGGCCAATACCGGTCCGACCGACAGACTCTTTTTTCAAACGAGTCCACACGTGCATGCGGGTGCTGTTGTACCATACGAAGAATGGTTTTTTCTGGCCAACGGCATTATCAATGAACTTCATTGCAGCAGCATGGAACTCCTCATCAACCGTTTCCATTCTTTTCCGCGTCAGGGGCCCGGTATCTTCGATGCGACCATCAGCGTATGAATGGATGACTCCACGTGGACCGAATTTCTTTCTGAACTCGGGATCCTTCGGGTAGTAGTAGGTTTCAGGTTCTTCTTCGGCGTTGAGATGATAGAGATTGCCATAGAACTCATCAAACCCATGGTTTGTCGGAAGATGCGTGTCGCGGTCCCCGAGGTGGTTCTTGCCGAACTGTCCGCTGGTATAGCCCAACGGCTTCAGCAAATCGGCAATCGTTGGTGCCCAATCCGGCATCCCATGGTCTGAGCCCGGCATCCCGATGGTCAGAAGACCGGTGCGAAAAGGATGCTGTCCAAGGATGAACGACGCGCGCCCTGCCGTGCAGCTCTGCTGGGCATAGAAATCTGTGAATAGTGCCCCTTCCTTGGCAAGGCGGTCGATATTGGGCGTTTGATACCCCATCATCCCATGGTTGTATGCGCTGATATTGGACCAGCCAATATCGTCGCCCCAGATGACGAGAATGTTTGGTCTATCCTGGGCAAGGCCAACGGTCAAACCGATGACCATGATGCCGAGGATCAAATACAGCGTTCCAGCGTGTCTCATGGTGTGATCCCTTAATTTGTGGAGTAGATGATATCGCCTAACTAATATCGACCGTGTGCACCACGAGGGTTGAACGGCGCTTTATCTGTTGTCTTCGTGTGCACGATTCAACATCTCTGAACGCCTGTCGGAGGCTAGATGCCCACCGGAATTTGAAATTGCCCGTTGAGGCGAAACGCATGTGTCGCCACTGGTCCTGGCCAACCGTCATAGTAGACGCTCGTCGAATACTCAGCATAGAAGTTCCAGGTTGTGCCTGGATCAATGAAAGCCTTCCCTAAGCGGATGCCAAATGGGATAAAGAACTTCTGGGCATACCAGTCATAATTGATGACGTAGTCGCCGTTGCCGATATAGAATCCATCTCCTAGCTGATAGACGATTATCGCGTTGATCCCCAGGGGCGATGCGAGCGTTGCTCCTGTTCCTGTCTTACTCCACGTTTGCTGCACCAGAAGTGCGAGGTAGAGATCATCGTTGAGCGCCCTCTGTGTCACAGCTCCGGCCAACCCATATCCCCAGTTCGTGTTCCCGAACCCGCCTGTGGCTGGGAAATTGATCTGGGGGCCAACCCCCCATCGACCCGTGCTCCACTGCTGGAGAATTGCGAGCGCAAAGATATCTGAGGAGCCGAACCCATAGTCTCCGGCGCTGTTTTGAACATACCGAAGCGTGAGACGCGGAAGCAGTGTCACGGGCATGGTCTCCGATTTCGGGAGTGGCGCTACGAGTCGAAACTGCAGAAATCCCTTGTTCCCCGGGGGCCGATTGACACCGGGCGATATTTCGTCCGTCCTGTAATCAAAAAATCCCTCGTAGGCAAATTGGTAGCTCCATTGCGCTGCCGTCGCGTCGACGGCCATCGATGCGCGGCTCTGCTCCTGGGCTCGACCTGATACAACCCAGATAAAGGCAAGAAAGAAGAACGCTATGATTTGCTTTGTCATTGTTGTGGCTCCCTTAGACTGTCGTGTCTACCAGGTTTCGATTAGGTTCTCTCCGCCAGCTCGAAGTTGCGCACCTCTTGCGAGGTAATGATTTCTGCAACCCGGATCTCGCCAAGCACTTTCATAGCACCGAGCAGTTGACGAAATCCAACTTCCTCAAAATACGCGGTCATCGCTTCCTGGCTCTCCCAGTTCTCGTGGTACCAGAACAGATTTTGATCGAGGACGTCTCTTGACATCGCTCTCGATTTTCTTCCGCAATAATTCGAGGTGGCATTCAGGAGATCATGAACAGCATGCTCGAATTCATACCGTTTGGTCGGGGCAACAGAAACGGATATTCGGAGCATATACATGATTCCACGATGGCTGGTGATCATCATCTTGATCCAGCATGTAGCAATCTGTGTTCCAAGGAGGAGAGAAATTGGGAGGAGTCCATTTCGGGGGGTTTCTGACAGATACTATGGAGATCGCCAGTGGAGGGCAGAGAAAAGGCCACCGTATTTCGTGGGTCCACCAAATCTGGTGGGGGTTGGAATGCTCAGTGCTGTCGAGGGGGGCGCTTGATCCCGAATTTGACAAGGCGGTTTCGGAGCGTATTGGGGTGGAGCCCGAGAACATCCGCAGCCCCGTCTTTTCCCTCAATCCTCCAGTTTGCTTTGTCCAGGATTTTTGTGATATGTTCGCGTTCGACTTCGGCGAGTTTACGGAGATCTTCTTCGTGGCGATCATCCGCCGCAACCTGCCCACCCAAAAGTGATTTTGGAACCGTCAGTTTGATGCCCTTTGACAGAATTATTGCCTGTTCGATCACATTGCGGAGCTCTCGTACATTCCCAGGCCAATGATAGTGTGCGAGACGATCGATCGTGTCACGAGGTATGGTTTCGATCTTCTTTCCGAGTTTGCGCGAAAGGAGTTCAACAAATGAGTGAACAAGAAGTGGGATGTCCTCCCTTCTCTTACGCAATGGTGGAATGGAAATGGGGAACATGCTCAAGCGATAGAACAGGTCCCGCCGAAACCCGCCTCGTTCGACCTCGGCCTCAATATCCCGGTTGGTCGATGCGATGATGCGCGTATTCACCCTCAGGGTTTCTGTGCTTCCCAACCGCTCGAATTCCCCCTCTTCCAGGATCCTCAGAAGCTTTGGCTGAAGTTCGAGAGGCAACTCGCCGATCTCGTCGAGGAAGATCGTACCACCATCGGCAAGCTCAAACCTGCCTTTGCGTTGTTTGTCCGCTCCCGTAAATGCACCGCGTTCATGTCCGAAGAGTTCGGATTCCATGAGGTTGTGAGGAATGGTCGCACAGTTCAGTCGAATCAGCGGCCGATCCCGACGGGTGCTCTTCATGTGGATCTCGCGCGCAAACAACTCCTTTCCCACCCCCGTCTCTCCCAAGAGAAAGACAGTCGTGTCCGTCGGTGCAACCTGTTCTACTCTCGTAAGGGCGTACCGCAGGCCATCACTTCTACCGATAATATCGGTGTGTACACCTGCCAGGGCAATTTCTGTTTGGAGGTAAATGTTCTCTTCTTCTAGACGATCTTTCAAGAGGGCGATTTCTCGAAAGAGCTCTTCCCTTTTCGAGACATCTGCACCAACGCTCAGGACTCCCATACTTCGCCCGTCACCGTCCCGAAGCATCACGATCGACCACGACACGGTGAGCGGTTTCCCATCACGGGTGAGAATGTGGTTCTGCACGTTGACTTGTTGTTCCTGGTCTTTAACACCCTCGAAGAGCCCCCTACGCTCAGTGCGTTCCTCTTCAGGAACGAGAGTATCAAACCAAGACTTCCCGATGATATCTTGCGAGTCCCATCCAGTCGTCCGTTCGAAGAAGGGGTTTACATAGTTGACATTTCCTTGAGCATCCACCCCCACAACCAGCAGTTCAATGTTCTCCAGGAGAGTCCGCCAGCGTTGTTCGCTCGCCGCGATTTCCTTGGAAAGGACTGAACTACGAATGACCTGAGAGCTGAGCTCGACGCTGATGGCAACAATGATGGCCAAAAACGCAAAGGAGATAATAGACGGCGTCGTGAGAATCCTCTCATCCAGGAGGGGAGTGTAGATTCCCGCAACAACGATAAAGAAGAGAGAACTCCCGCCAACCACGATTGCACGCCGCCGGTTTCTTGACCGGAAAAGACTAATCGAAGCGTCGAGCAAATAGACGGTAATAAGAATTGATGCAGCATTTGGGATGATTGTCAGTGGATTGACCTCACCGTCGGGAGATGCGAACGGTTCTCCCCACGGAGTGGATATGATGTGAAGCCCTGTAATGGAGGAATACGTGATGCTGTAGGGCGAAAGCACATTCACGATGAGAGATGCCATCCACAGGATCGAAATGACGATTGCCAGCCAGCGCCGAGCAGTTCGAAAATCAACATACACGAACCACACGAGCGCGGCCAACAGTATAGCAATCACGATGTTCTGGACGACAAAGAGCCTACCAATGTCCTCGATTGACGCGGCCTGCATTTGCATCAGCTCAACCATGGCGTTCATCGATGCGGCAACTGCTGCGACAGAAAACAGGAGGTGCGACATCTCGCGCCGTCGCCGCCACCAAATAGCTAGGTGCAGGAGTGCCAACGTAAGACACGCTGCTGAAACCATTGACCAGAGAATCGTGATGACGTGCATCGGAAGACCGAATGGCAATTGCTGAAGATATGAGGAAAGTAAGATATATCGTGGGAAAAGGCAACGCACATGAGAATCCGGCCTCCACTCCCTCACAAGGGAGCCAGAGGCCGGACCAAACCAACACCGCGGACTCCTATGGCTTTCGGTTCTTGAGGACGCGCGTCCAATGCACGATCTGTTTCTTCACTTCGTGCGGAGCCGTGCTCCCCGCAGATTTCTTGTGCTCCACGCTTGACTTCGGGAGGATGTGATCGAACACGTCCGCCTCAAACTTCGACGAGAAGAAAGACAGCGTGTCGAGGTCGAGATTGCCAAAGTACATGTTGTGTTCCATGCAATAGGACACGACCCGCCCGGTAATGGTGTGTGCGTCGCGAAACGGCAAACCCTTGCGGACAAGATAGTCTGCCATGTCCGTCGCACCGACGAAATCTGTGCGCGCTTCCTCTTCCATCTTCTTCTGATCGAATCTCGTGTGCACGAGAACGTGGGAAAAGATGAACAGGCTCTGGCGCGTCGTATTGACGAGCTCAAACATCGGCTGTTTGTCCTCCTGAAGATCCCTATTGTAGGCAAGCGGGAGCCCTTTCATCATCGTCAACAAGCTAATGAGCGCGCCATAGGTGCGCCCGGTCTTGCCACGGATGAGCTCTGCCATATCGGGGTTTTTCTTCTGGGGCATGATGCTGCTGCCTGTGGTGTAGGCGTCGCTGATATGTGCCATATTGAATTCCCGCGAGGTCCAGAGGACGAGCTCCTCGGCGAACCGACTCAAGTGCATCATGATCATGCTGCAGGCCGCCCCAAACTCAATCAGATAGTCCCGATCACTGACGGCGTCGATGCTGTTCTCCACAATCCCGTCAAACCCGAGCTTCTTCGCCACCATTGCACGATCAATCGGAAAGGACGTCCCGGCAAAGGCCGCAGCGCCCAGGGGCGATTTGTTGAACCTCTTGCGGCAATCGAGCAGCCGTTCGTGGTCGCGCTCGAACATCGAGACATATGCCAGCAGATGATGTGAAAGCATCACCGCCTGAGCCCTCTGCAAATGGGTGTAGCCTGGCATGATGACCCCGAAGTATTTTTCTGATTTATAGATCAGCACCCGCTGCAGTTGCGTCAACAACTTACCGATTTCCCGGACGGCCGTCCGCAGAAACAATCGTTCATCCAGGACTACCTGGTCGTTGCGGCTGCGCCCTGTATGCAGCTTACCCCCCAGCGCTCCAATTTTTTGGATCAGCCGTTTCTCGATGGCCAGATGGATGTCTTCGTGTTCCGTGGTCAATTCGAACTTGCCCGATTCAATTTCCTTTTGAATCGTTTTCAGAGCTGTCCGGATTCTCCTTGCCTCAGGGGCGGTGAGAATCTTGCACGCGGAGAGCATCTCCACGTGGGCGATGCTTCCGGCGATATCTTCCTGATACAGTTGCTTATCCAGGTCAATCGACGTAGAAAATTTCAGCGCCATATCGGAGAGAGGTTCCTTGAACCGTCCACCCCAGAGTGCTTGATGACCCATAGTCTCGTGTTCCGTTTATGATGGTATGCAGATGATACAGCAAGTGCCAAGGTACGTAAAATTCACTCGGCGACAAAGGAAAACGCCGGGGAGCTCTCGTGCCCCGGCGTGTTCTGGGTAGCCTTGTGTACGTTCGTCGCTAATCGAGTGGCGCTTTCAGGCCGTAGATCCGGACGAACTCCTCAACGCCCTCAGCAGCCTTTTGAGCGAGTGCTCGCCGAAAGTCGTCGTCTATCAGGAGCATCTCCTCTTCAGGGTTTGACAGAAAGATCGTCTCGAGCAGGACGTTCGGCAGCTGTGTCAATCCGTTCAGGGTGAAGTTGAAGCTCCCAACCACCCCGAATTGGCGAAGGCCGAGGTCTATCATCTTGTCCATCATGATGGACGCAAGAGGCTGGAAGCCCACATACCGGTAGAATGTCCCTGTTCCGCTGACCCTTTCGGGATCTGAAGCGTAGCCGATGGAGTTGCAGTGAATGCTCACGAGGACGCGGGCATTCGATCCAAGAATGCTCTCGGATCGCTCCGTCATCGATGAGCCGTCTCCGTTGGTGCGGGTCATATAGACGACGGCCCCGCGGGCGCTCAGCGCTGAGTCTAAATGCTGCGCGATCGATAGAGTAATGTCCTTTTCCAGCACCCCTGTGGACCCCAGCGCGCCTCGATTGTCACCTCCATGGCCGGCATCGACTGCAACCACGATGCCTTGGAGCGCAGAGTCAGGGTTCGCAATGACCGGTGGCCTGCGCACCTTGACCTGGATCGATGACCCGACATAGCGGATGTCATACCCCCAATCCTGGGTCGTGGCAAGGGCAATGGTTAGCCGATAGTGATCGGTCTCGACCTGATCCCAGGAGACGCTCTTAATCCCCTTGGCAGACGTTTCGTGGGTGATCCAGTTGGTGTTTGAGGTAGCACCATAAATGTCCACGGCAATCGCCGGGGGATCGACCAACTGATCGCTCGTATAGGGGAGCCGTTCATTCAAGCTTATTGTCACGTAGTCCGCATCCGCGCCCCCCGTGATACTAATCGAACCCGTGAGGGACTTGGGAAGGGGAGTCTCGAGAGGAAGCAACATCGCGTATTCCTGGGGAAGCCATCCCTCCATGGAGTCTGACAACTGCACGCGGTATTGCCGGCCCACCTTTCCCGTGACAGCCAGTCGTGCTCCAGGCTCGACATAGCCGAGCTTTGCGCCCCCGAGCCGATCCCGCCCCAATCCTACGTTTAGAAAGGGGCGACGCCCTTTGATCTCGACGACTCGGGGAAGCTGGCCCGGCGTGATGGTCACGGTTGCCGGCGCGTACGCTTTTTCACTTGTCCAGAAACTCTTCCGAAGCTTGAACCGGATTTTCGCATCAGTCGCTTCGTCGTCTTCGCGGATGACATAGCGGCCGACATAGATCCCTTCGATCCCGCGGGTTTCCGCAGTCGGGAGTTCCATCATCGGCAGATCCCATGCCACATCTTCGATCTCGAACGTCGCCTGATACCCTGGGCTTCCCTTGAAGCGCACCTCGATCACATCATTGTGGCCGAGCCACTGATCTTCCTGCGGCAGCATCAGATCGGTCTCGATCGTCACCGGATCGCGTGGCGACGTCGTGATGGGGCGTCGGCGGATGAAGCAGTAGTTCCTTGCGAGAGAATCGCCTTCGCTTGAAACTACCAGAAGGTGGAGACTGCTCGTGTCAACGGGCACGTCGATCAGCCCTACAAAGGCGCCGCTTGGGTACACACGGACTTCTGTTCCGTTGAGAAACGCCCGCGCACTCGGTATCGTGCTCGCGGCAATGCGGTGGCGGCCGGCTTCAATCCTGGTGGTGTCCTCTTCAGGGATAACGACCTGAAGAAATAAGGAGTCGGCGGTCGAGCGTGGCGTCGCGGAGGTGTCCTGCTGTGCAAAAGCAGCCGAATGGACAAACAAAGCGAACAAAAGGATTCTGTACACGTTGATCTCCCGGGGAAGGATCATGGTCTTCGATTTGTTCAAAAAATCAAGAATTGCAGTAAGATTCAAGGCACGACGGAAACAAAAAGGCCGGTGCCAGAGCACCGGCCTTCTCAGAACAGACGAACACGCCCTTTCAATGGCCGTTTCGTTTCACCGCGGGTTTCTTTGCCTGGCCATTCTTGTTGATCTGGTAGTACGTTTTGAGAGGCAGGCTGTAGATTGAGATAAACCCTACACTGGCGTGGTGATCGAACGTGTCCTCCGAGGTGTACGTGGCCAGCTTAGTGTCGTACAGGGAATTGGGAGAAGAGCGACCCGAGATTTCGACGTTTCCCTTGTACAGCTTCAGTCGGACAGTCCCATTAACAACCTTCTGCGTCTCGCGCACAAAGGCATCGAGCGCTGACCGGAGTGGGGAGAACCACAGACCATCGTAGATCAGGTTGGCATAGTCATGGGACACTTTCGCCATGTAATGCATCACGCTTCGCTCCAGAGTCAAGCGCTCCAGCTCCCGGTGCGCGAAATGCAGGGTAACTGCAGCCGGGGCCTCGTAGACTTCCCGGGATTTAATGCCCACCAAGCGGTTTTCCACAAGGTCGAGGCGCCCCACGCCATTCGCCCCCGCGATCTCATTGAGTTTTTCGATCAACTCGACCCCGCCCATCGACTTGTCATTCAGGGCGCGGGGAATACCTGCCTCGAAATCGATT
>Ga0209536_100003949_pt1 | contig 23581 bp, 24 predicted proteins | sample DeeMarSeWOR28_12_FD_187461 | JGI IMG/M metagenome (GOLD analysis project Ga0209536, IMG submission 187461) | Marine sediment microbial communities from White Oak River estuary, North Carolina - WOR-2-8_12 (SPAdes) (version 2) | ecosystem: Environmental > Aquatic > Marine > Intertidal zone >...
GAGCCGGGCCTCGCCGATTCCCTGCACCGCGAGCAGCTCGCCACCCGTCGCGTTCAGCAGACCTCGCAGGCCGCCGAACTCCTGCAACAGACGCGCGGCGAGCTGATGCGCACCCTCGATCCCGGAACCGCGCTGCAGGACGAGCGCAAGCATCTCGGCGGCGCTTGCCTCTTCGGGCGGCCATCCCGAGGAGCGGATCTGACGTGCCATGGACCCTCCCTGGTCCTGCCGTTTGCCAAACCGCGAGACTGAAGGCCGGCGGTCCCGAGATCAATTCGCATATTCCTCCGACTAGCCCGAATATTGCACGAGTTGGCGTGCAAGATCGGTTAAGGATTTGATTGGCTGACGGATTTTCCGAAGGAGTGGAATAACGGTGTCTATTTCCGAGTGAGGAAAATCCGTCAGGCGATCAAAGACTTGGCGAGAGCGCGGCATACTCGTGCGATATTCGGGCTAACTCCGCCAGCCAGGCGTCGCGATCGCCCTCGAGGCGATCTGATGTGGTGCGCTGCTGTGTCTCAGGACATTCTGGATCTCAGGCGTTGCAGTTGCAACGCCTTGAAAGTGCAGGGCATTTCCGAGCCGCTGCACTTTCGCCTGCGCGGCTGCCGATACTTTCCAGATGGCCCCCCTCCACTCTCGAAGGACCTACGACTACCGAATCCAAGAAGCTATCTGCGAGTCCGGTGATCGAGACCTCTTTCCTGAGTTGAACATCCCCCGGTCGACCATTCGAAGCTGGATTCACCGCGGCATGCCCGAAGTGATCTCCTCGGATCTGGCCGCGCATGATCGTGCCGAGCTGACCGCAGAGATCCAAAGACTCCGACGCCGAATCGCTCTGCTCGGAGCGGTCGTCGGTCTCCTGATCGCAATGCTTCGAGCATCGAAGATCCAGCTCGATTACGAGCGACCTCCAGACGGCGACACCAAGAGAATCCTTCTACGAGCGATCGCGCGGGCGAGAAACGTCTTGCCGCTGAGCGCCGCGCTTCGAATCGCCCGTCTCTCGGCATCCCGCTACCACGATTGGTGTCGTGCCGAGACCGGATGTGATCTTGATGATCAGACAAGCTGTCCACGCGTTGTTCCGACACGCCTAACTCCGGATGAGATCGACGACATGCGCAAGATGGTCGAGAGCGACGAGCACCGGCACATGTCGCTGCGAGCGCTCGCACTTCACGCTCAGCGAATCGGGAAGGTCCTGGCTTCGCCATCGACCTGGTATCGGCAGGTCCGCACCGCCGGCTGGAGACGCCCTCGAAGACGTGTCCATCCGGCCAAACCCAAGATCGGCATCCGAGCCAAGGCTCCCGGCGAACTCCTCCATCTGGATGTAACAATCATCCGGCTGCTCGACGGGACGAGGGCGTATCTGCACGCGGTGATCGACAACTACTCCAGGCGGATCTTGTCGTGGAGTCTCGAGGAACGACTCGGGAGCGGCGGAACTTGTCAGATCTTGCGTGAGGCGGTCGTTCAGCTGGGCGATTGCCCCGACCATCCGATCGTCGTGGCGGATTCCGGAAGCGAGAACGTAACCGGAGCCGTCGATGACCTCCTGGATGACAAGGACTTGACGCGGGTCCTGGCTCAGGTCGAGATCACGTTCTCCAACTCGATGATCGAGGCATTTTGGCGATCCTTGAAGCACTCGTGGCTCTACCTTCATTCTCTCGACAGCTTCGTCGGTCTTCGTCGCCTCATCGAGTTCTATGTCACGGCCCACAACGAAGTGATGCCGCATTCGGCATTCCAGGGGCAGACTCCCGACGAGGTCTTCTTTGGCATCGGCGAGGACGTCGCCAGGAGACTTTCCGAAGCACGCGAGTCGGCTCGCGAGGAACGAATGAGAGCGAATCAGTCCGCACGATGCGGCGCGTGCCTCGGGGAGACCGCCTCTCGGGCGTTGCTATTGCAACGGCCCCGCTCCAGAATGTCCTGAGACGCAGCAAGGCACTTTGGCGGTCCTTGGCCCGCAGGACCCAGCGTCTCCGGTCGGGAGTCGGCTGGCCGCCCGCCCGAAAACCCCGCGACACGGCGGGATTTGCTGCTGCGGACGCGCGCTCCCGGTGAACCCACCGCGGAGACGCGGACTAGTTGGCGGAGAGGGTGGGATTCGAACCCACGGAATGGCAAGCCATTCACCTGATTTCGAGTCAGGCCCGTTCAACCGGACTCCGGCACCTCTCCGCGCAGGTCCGCCCGACTCCCGGCTTCCGGGTCCGGGGCGGAGTCGAATCCTACCGCAGTCCCTGGGAGGATTCCCGCGCTGGAGCGGCCCTCAAGCCCCTTCTACGCGCTCGCGGTGGTCACCATCATCGGCCGACGTGACATACTCCGCGATCGTCACCGGCGGCGCGGCGATGCGCTGGAGGAGGGGCCCCTTGATCGATCTCTACACCGCACCCACGCCGAACGGCTGGAAGGCCTCGGTCACGCTCGAGGAGCTGGCGCTGCCCTACGAGACCCACGCCGTGGATCTCTCGCGGGACGAGCAGAAGCAGGAGGCGTTCCTGCGGATCAATCCGAACGGGCGCATTCCCGCCATCGTGGATCGCGAGGCCGACGGCCTCGCCGTCTTCGAGTCCGGCGCGCTGATGATCTACCTGGCGGAGAAGGCGGGGCGGCTGCTGCCGTCGTCGGGCCCTGATCGCGCTCGGGTGCTGTCCTGGCTGATGTTCCAGATGGGTGGTGTGGGGCCGATGATGGGACAGGCGAACGTCTTCTTCCGCTACTTCCCGGAGAAGCTCCAACCGGCGATCGACCGCTATCAGAACGAGTCGCGCAGGCTCTTCGAGGTGCTCGATCGCCGTCTCGGCGAGAGCGAGTGGCTCGCCGACGAGTTCTCGATCGCCGACATCGCCAACTGGTGCTGGGTCCGCACCTATAAGTGGTCTGGGGTGTCCGTGGATGGGCTCGACAACCTGAAGCGCTGGCGCGACGCGATACGTGAACGCCCGGCCTGTCAGCGCGGCGTCGAGGTGCCCTTCGCGATGAAGAACGTGGCCGACGACCCCGCGGCGGCGGAGGCGTTCGCGGCAAACGCGCGCAAGAACCTCCAGACCTGAGCCGGAACGGCGCCGGGCCCGCCCCGGGGGCCTTGGGCACGCGGCGGGTCGGATCAGGGGCGGAGCAGCGCCAGCAGGGCGTTGCGAACCGTCTCGGCGGCGCGCTCCCGGCCGAGACCCTGGTCGTCGCGTAGCCGGCTCCAGGCTTCGTAGGAGGTGACGAGCTCCACGGCCTGCTGCATCGGCACGGGCAGCGACCCGATCTCGGGGAGGATGCTGCGCAGGTTCGCGCGCAGCTCCCGCACCGTCTCGGCGTGGGTCTGCTGGAGGAAGGACGAGCGCCAGCGCTGGATCTCCCCGGAGCGCATGAAGGGGGTCATCCGCTCGTAGGCGTTCGCGCGCTGGTGCACCAGCACCCGCACGCGCTCCGCCAGGTCTCCCTCACTGTCGGGGGCCTCGAGCAGCGGGCGGACCAGGCGGCGAACCCGCGTGTGGATCTCGGCGTGGAGCGAGTCCATGTCCTCGAAGTGCCGGAACACCGTCCGCAGGCCGACGCCCGCACGGCTGGCGACCTGCTCACCGGTGGGCAGGAGCTCGCCCTCCGCGATCAGCTCGAGCAGCGCCTCCACGATCGCCTGACGGTTGCGTCGGCTGCGCTCGATGCGCCCGTCGGTTTCGGATCTGGCACGCACGGTCCTGGCCACGGCTCCCCCACCGCGATCCGTCGGTCCGCTCTCGTCGGACGGTGCGGTGGCGGTATGGCGATGTTGGCATACGGCACGATCCCTGTCAGGACTTTCTGACGGGTTGCAGACGGACCGCGGCGTGGACTCCGGCTCAGTCCGCGTAGATGAGGCGCGTGAGCGACTCGGCGACGCAGGCCGGCTTCGACTCGCCCTCGATCTCGATCGTCACGACCTGCTTGAGCTGGAGCGTGTTCGGCGCCTTCTGCTCCACGGAGGCGAGCGAGCGCCGGGCGCGCACCTTCGCGTCCACCTTCACCGGGGACGGAAAGCGCACCTTGTCCAGGCCGTAGTTGACGCCCATCACGAGCCCTTCGTAGGCCTTCGGGTCCACCGGCGGGATCTTCGAACCCAGGTGGGGAAGCAGGGACAAGGTCAGGAAGCCGTGGGCGATGGTCACCTTGTAGGGCGAGAGCTTCGCGGCCTTCTCCGGATCGATGTGGATGAACTGGTGGTCCAGGGTCGTGTCGGCGAAGTCGTTGATCCGCGACTGGTCGATCTGGAGCCACTCGCCCACGCCCTCCTCGCTGCCGACGTGCTTCTGGAACCGTTCGAACGCGTCCTGTGCCTTGCCCATTGAGGTCTCCTCGGATTGATGGCTGGCCCGATTCTACTGGGCCGAGACCCGAGCGCGACCGCCGGCCAGGGCGCCTGGGAGGGGCGGGGGTCTGGCCCGCGATGCAGGCGGCGCGGGAAGTGGCTAAGCTGCGCCGGTCCCGCGGGGCTTCGAGGAGAGCGTTTGGCGCGCGATGACCTGATTCAAGCGACCGGAACCGTGGAGAGGATCCTCGGCGGTGGGCGCTACCAGATTACACTGGAGAGTGGCCAGACGGTCACGGCCCAGCTGTCGGGTCGTATGCGGCGCTTCCGCATCCGGGTGATTCCCGGGGACCGGGTCCAGGTCGGTCTCTCGCCCTACGACCCCACCCACGGCTTCATCACCTTCCGGCTGCGGGAAGGGCAGGCCCCGCCGGGCGGCTGAGCGCGGTTCGGCGGTGGGCCTTCGGATCGCGCTCTTCGGGCAGGCGCCCTTCGGCCGCGACAGCCTCGTCCGCCTGCTCGACGATGGCCACGAGGTCGTTGGGGTCTACACCCCGCCCGAGGGACGGCGTCCGGACCCGCTGGCCGAGGAGGCCGAGCGCCGCGGGCTCCCACTCCACCGCCATCGCCGCTTCCGTCGCGCGGGGGCCGCGATCCCCGAGCTCGTCGAGGAGCACGGCCGGCTCGGGGCGGAGCTCAACGTCCTGGCCTTCGTGACGGCGATCCTGCCGCCGGAGATCGTCGAGGCTCCGGCCCAGGGGTCGCTCTGCTTCCATCCCTCGCTGCTCCCGCGCTTCCGGGGCGGCAACGCGCTGGCCTGGCAGATCCTGCTCGGGGCCGAGACCTCGGGGGTGACGGTCTTCCGGCCCGACGCGGGCGTCGACACGGGCCCGATCGTCGTGCAGAAGGGGCCCGTCGCGATCGGACCCACGGATACGGCCGCGAGTCTCTACTTCGACAAGCTCTACCCCCTGGGCCTCGAGGCCATCGCGGAGGCCGTCTCCGCCGTCGCCGACGGCAGCGCCCGCTACCTCGTGCAGGACGAGAGCCAGGCCACCCATCAGGGGCTGGTGGACGACGCGACCGCGCGCATCGACTGGGAGAAGGACGCCCGGGTGCTCGATCGCTGGGTGCGCGGGTGTGATCCACAGCCCGGGGCCTGGGCCCTGCGGGGCGAGGATCGGGTTCGGCTCTTCGACGGGCGCTTCGAGAGCGGGGCCTCCGCCGGCTCCCCCGGTGAGGTGGTGGAGATCCGGGAGGGGCGCGCGGTGCTGGCCGCCGCCACGGGCCAGATCTCGGTGGGGCGGATCCGGATCGGCGACGGCCCGAAGCAGCCCGCCGCCGAGGCGGGGCTCCGGGCCGGAGAGCGACTGACCTGAGCGCCCCCGCGGGTCGCCTCCTGGCGGGTGGAGGCCGTCGCCCCGGCCGGTGTGCGCCTCGCTTGAAAAGGCCCTTGCCTGCCCTAAACTTCCCGACCCTGCCTGCCGACGGGTAGGCCCGCGGGACCGAAGCTGGGGTCCCGGGCCCGTCCGCACCCCTGTGCACCCCAGAATCGCGCGCGGTCCCGCAGAGGCGTCCCGAAGGTCGGGGCCGCTGTGGGGCAGGGCGAGGTCTGCACTCATCGCTAGCGCTCCGGTCTCCCCAAACCCTGCCCCCCCAACGCAGAGGCAACGCCCATGCTCGAAATGTCGAAGATCCGCAACATCGGCATCAGTGCGCACATCGACTCCGGGAAGACGACGCTCACCGAGCGCATCCTCTTCTACACCCAGCGCATCCATCGGATCCACGAGGTTCGCGGCAAGGACGAAGTGGGAGCGACCATGGACTTCATGGAGCTCGAGCGGGAGCGGGGCATCACCATCGCGTCGGCGGCGACCTACTGCGAGTGGAAGGATCACCACGTCAACATCATCGACACGCCCGGCCACGTGGACTTCACCATCGAGGTGGAGCGGTCGCTGCGGGTGCTCGACGGCGCGGTCCTCGTCCTCTGCGGCGTCGCGGGGGTCCAGTCCCAGTCCATGACCGTGGACCGTCAGATGCGGCGCTACAAGGTCCCCCGGCTGGCCTTCATCAACAAGCTCGATCGCTCGGGTGCGAATCCCCAGAAGGTCTGTCAGCAGCTTCGGGACAAGCTGAAGCACAACGCGGTGCTGATGCAGCTGCCCATCGGCCTCGAGAATGCCCACGAGGGCGTGATCGACCTGATCACGATGAAGGCCCTCTACTTCGACGGCGAGAGCGGCGAGAAGATCCGCGAGGTCGAGATCCCGGAGGAGCTGCGGCACGAGGCCGAGGCCGCGCGCGAGACCATGCTCGACGAGGTGTCCCTCTTCTCCGACGAGCTGACCGAGGCGATCCTCGAGGAGCAGGTCACGGAGGAGCTGATCCGCGACGCCGTTCGCCGCGGCACCATCGCCCAGGACCTGACTCCCGTCTTCCTCGGCTCCGCGTACAAGAACAAGGGAGTGCAGCCCCTTCTCGACGCCATCACCCGCTATCTGCCGAGCCCGCTCGAGGTGGAGAATGCCGGCGTCGACCTCTCGAACGACGAGGCGCCCATCATCCTCGCCTCGGACGCCAACAAGCCGCTCGTCGCCCTGGCCTTCAAGCTCGAGGACGGTCGCTACGGCCAGCTCACCTACCTGCGCGTCTACCAGGGGCGTCTGGGGAAGGGCACGTCGATCATCAACCAGCGCACGAAGAAGCGCCACAAGGTGGGGCGGCTGGGCCGGATGCACGCGGACCAGATGCAGGAGATCGACGAGGCCCTCGCCGGAGACATCGTCGCGATGTTCGGCATCGACTGCGCGTCGGGCGACACATTCACCGACGAGTCCGTGCAGATCGCGATGAGCTCCATGCACGTCCCCGCGCCCGTCATCTCGCTCTCGATCAAGCCCGCCGACAACAAGGCCCAGGACAACATGGGCAAGGCGTTGGGCCGCTTCGTCCGCGAGGACCCCACCTTCCACGCCGGAGTCGACGCGGAGAGCGGGGAGACGGTGATCTCGGGCATGGGCGAGCTCCACCTCGACGTCTACGTCGAGCGCATGAAGCGCGAGTACAGCGTCGAGGTCGAGACCGGGGCACCCCAGGTGGCCTACCGCGAGGCGATCTCTCAGCGCGCCGACTTCAACACCACGCACAAGAAGCAGACCGGTGGCTCCGGGCAGTTCGGTCGTGTGGAGGGCTACGTCGAGCCCCTCGACGACGGCGAGTTCGAGTTCGTGAACGAGGTGCGCGGGGGCGCGATCCCCACCGAGTACATCCCGTCGGTGGAGAAGGGCATCCAGAGTGCCCTTTCGAAGGGGAGGCTCATCGGCTTCCCCATCACGGGAATCCGGGTCGTGCTGACCGACGGGCAGTCCCACAGCGTCGACTCCTCGGACATGGCCTTCCAGACCGCGGGCCGGAAGGCCTTCCGCGAGGTCTACGGGCGGGCGAAGCCCATCGTGCTCGAGCCGGTCATGAAGCTCGAGGTCGAGAGCCCGGTGGAGTTCCAGGGCGCGGTGCTCAAGACGGTGATGCAGCGCCGTGGGACGGTCGTCGGCACCACCGAGGAGGAAGGCTTCTGTCGCCTCGAGGCCGAGGTGCCGCTCTCCGAGATGTTCGGCTACGCCACCGACCTGCGTTCCTGCACCCAGGGAAAGGCGGAGTTCACCATGGAGTTCGCCCGCTACGTGCGAGTGCCCGCCGAGATCCAGGCCGACCTCGTGAAGGAGTACGGGCCGAAGAACAAGCAGGACGACGACGAGTAGACCCCGAAGATGCAGCGGGAGCGTTCCCGCGGGAGGATCCCTTGTATCGGAAGTTCCTGAACGCCCGAAGCCCCTTGCGGCTGCTCGAAAAGGGCCTCCACGGGGGGCTCGGAGCCGGAAACCTCGGCGTGATCCTCGCCGGCCACGGGGTCGGCAAGACCTCGTTCCTGGTCGGGGTGGCCCTGGACGAGCTGCTTCGCTCCGGTCGCGTGCTCCACGTGTCGCTCTCTCACCCGGTCGCCCACGTGCGCGCCCACTACGACACCGTCTTCGAGGAGCTCGCCACGTCGACGCATCTCGAGGACGAGGGGCTGATCCACGGCGAGATCGATCGACGCCGCAGCATCCGCGTCTATCCCCCCCAGTCCCTGACGACCGAGAAGCTGCGGGACGCGGTGAAGCTCGAGATGGAGGCGGGAGCGAAGCCCTCGCTGCTGATTCTCGAGGGCATCGATCTGGCGACCATGCCGCGTTCCGACGTCGAGGACCTGAAGGCCCTGGCCGGAGAGCTCGAAGCCGAGATGTGGCTCGAGGCGGCCAGCGATCGCGAGAGCGAGATCGGCATTCCGAAGGGCATCGACGCCCTGGGCTCACTGGTGAGTGTGGTCCTGGCACTGGAGCCGGGGCCGGATACGATGCGGCTGCGCACCCTCAAGGACCACGAGAACCCGGACATCGAGGACCTGCACGTCGCCCTCGATCCGCGCACGCTGCTGCTCGTCCGGAGCTGAGCCGGCTTCGCGTCTCCGAGTGGTCAGGTCTGGAACTCGGCGAGCTTCTCGCGATAGTGGGCTCGCAGCGAGTTGACCTCGGCCCGGGTGAAGCCCAGCTCCTCGCCGATCGCCGCGATCTCGGAGCGCTCCGCGGCGGAGATGGTCCCGTCGGCGGCGGCGACGGCATAGAGGCATTCGAGGAGGCGGGCCCTCTGCTCCTTGGTGGAGATGTTGCGGAACTCCCGGGTCACCACGTAGTTCTCGGTGCCGCCCAGCAGCCGGGCCTGTGACACGGCGATCTGCACCACCAGCGCCGCCTCGGCCTCCGAGAGCGAAGCCATCACCTTCGCCGTCCTCTCCATCTCTGCCGTCTCGGTCGCGTCGATCTCCAGGTCGGCGTGGGCGATGCGGGCCAGCACGTAGGCAAAGGCCGCCAGGTACTTCGCCTCGCCGGGCTCGAGCCGCTCCAGCTGCCCCGCGATGCGCCGCACGGTCTCGGTCTCGCCCTCGTCCTTCGCCGAGGACGAGCCCACTCCCAGGAAACGCAGCAGTGACAAGGTTCCTCCTCCGCCCTTTTCATTCTAGGCGAGCTTCGGGTAGGGTCGCCCGCGTGGAGAGCGAGCGGGGGGGAGGGGGCGGTGCCCCGGACGGCGACGCGGCGCTGCTGGAGAGGCTGCGCTCCGGCGACGAGGCCGCCTACGAGGAGCTGGTGCGGACCCACGGCGGCCGCCTGCTGGCCGTGACCAGGCGGTTCCTGAGGTCGGAGGAGGACGCGCGGGACGCCGTCCAGGACGCCTTCCTGTCCGCCTTTCGCGGCGTCCAGGCCTTCGAGGGGAGCGCCCGGCTGTCGACCTGGTTGCACAGGATCGCCGTCAACGCCGCGTTGATGAAGCTCCGCACGCGCCGGCGCAAGCCGGAGCAGTCCATCGAAGAGCTGCTGCCGGCCTTTCTCGAAGACGGGCACATGGCGGCGCCGGCCTCGCCCTGGCGGACCGACGAGATGGATCCGGCCGAGCGGCGCGAGCTCGGCCAGCTCCTCAGCCGGGCGATCGACGCCCTGCCGGAGGCCTACCGTAACGTCCTGTTGCTGCGGGACATCGAAGAACTCGACACGGAGGAGACCGCGCGGGCGATGGGAATCAGTCCGGGTGCCGTGAAGACGCGTCTGCACCGGGCGCGTCAGGCACTGCGGGGGCTCCTGGAGCCGCACCTGCGCGAGGCCGGGCCACGATGACCTGTCGCGAGTTCCTGGACTTCCTGATGGACTACCTCGAGGGCGACCTCCCCGGAGTGCAACGCCGGACCTTCGAGTCCCACATGGAGGCGTGCCCTCCCTGCGTCACCTATCTCGATACCTACCGGGAGACGGTGCGTCTGGGTAGGGAGCTCCTCTGTCCAGCGGACGACGGCATCCCCGACGAGGTGCCGGCGGATCTGGTGGAGGCGATCCTCGCGGCCCGCGCCGCTGGAGGTCAGGAGCCGGAGAAGTAGTCGCGGGTTCCCTCGGCCTCGATGGCCTCCCCGATCCGCCGCAACGCCATGGCATAGGCGGCGTCCCGGAGCGGGACGTTCTCGGTCTGGTGGATGTGCCAGAGCCCCTCGAACGCCCGTGAGAGCACCTGCTCGAGCCGCTCGCGCACCACGTCGAGGGTCCAGGCGAAGCCCTGTCGGTTCTGGGACCACTCGAAGTAGCTCACGGTCACGCCCCCGGCGTTGGTGAGCACGTCGGGCAGCACCGCGATGTGGCGGTTCCGGATCTGGGCGTCCGCCTCGGCCGTGATCGGACCGTTCGCCACCTCGGCGATCAGCGGCGCGCGGATGCGACCCACGTTCTCCGAGGTGATGACGCCCTCGAGCGCGGCCGGCACGAGCAGGTCCACGTCGAGCTCGAGCAGCTCCGCGTTCGAGATCTTCTCGTGGTCGACGAGCTCACAGACGGAGCCCTCGCAGTAGGCGCCCTCCACCTTGCCGGTCGACTGCTTGTGCTCCCACAGGCTCTCGACGTCGAAGCCGTCATCGGAGTAGATCCCGCCCTTCGAGTCCGAGACCGCCACGATCCGATAGCCGGCCTCCTGGAGCAGCCGCGCCACGTGGTAGCCCGCGTTTCCCAGGCCCTGCACCGCGACGCGCGTACTCCCCGGCTCGAGGCCGACGCGCCGAGCGTACTCCTGGATGACGACGAAGGCCCCGCGTCCCGTCGCCTCGTCGCGCCCCAGGCTGCCACCGAGGAGGATGGGCTTTCCGGTGATGACCGCGGGCGTCTTCCTGCGGTGGATCGCTTCGTACTCGTCGGCCATCCAGCCCATGATCCGCGCGTTGGTGTAGACGTCGGGTGCGGGGATGTCGGTGTCGGGGCCCACGAAGTCGGCCATGGCGCGCATGTAGGCGCGGGAGAGGCGCTCGAGCTCGAGGCGCGAGAGGCCCTTCGGATCGACGGCCACGCCCCCCTTGCCGCCGCCGTAGGGCAGCCCCACCACGGCGCACTTGATGGTCATCCACAGGGCCAGCGCCATCACCTCTTCGCGGGTCACGTCGGGGTGGAAGCGGATGCCGCCCTTCGTCGGACCGAGTGCGTCGTTGTAGCGACAGCGGTAGGCGATGAAGTGCCGGGTCGAGCCGTCGTCCATGCGCACCGGAAGGTCGGCCGTCAGCAGGGCCCCGGGCTGGCGCAGTGCGTCCACCGCCTCGGGGGTCACACCGGCCTCGATACCGATCCTCTCCACGCGCGACACCGCATCTTCGAAGACGTTCCTGTCGGTCAAGGTTCCTCCTAGCGTCGCCAGGACATCCAGCGTCGCAGCCATCTCGCCAGACCCGGCGAGAGCCGACTGCGGGTGTAGAGCCCCGCGGCGCGCTTCAGGCCCTCGGCCTGGGTGGGGTAGGGGTGGATCGTATCGCCGATCCGCCCGAGCCCCACGCGATTCGTGAGGGCTAGGGCGAGCTCGCCCACGATCTCGCCGGCGTGGGTCGCGACGATCGTACCGCCGACGATCCGGTCGCTTCCCTTCTTCACGTGGATCTTGACGAAGCCCTCCTCCTCGCCGTCGGTGACGGCCCGGTTGACCTCGCGAAGCGGCACGTGGAAGGTGTCGATCTCGATGCCCGCGGCCTTCGCGTCGCGTTCGTACATGCCGACGTGTGCCACCTCGGGGTCGGTGTACGTGCACCAGGGCATGACCAGAGACGAGAGCTTCCGCGTTCGGAAGAAGAGGGCGTTCTGGACCACGATCTTCGCGGCGGCGTCGGCCGCGTGGGTGAACTTCCAGCCCATGCAGACGTCGCCGGCGGCGTAGATGCGCGGGTTCGAGGTCTGGAGGTAGTCGTTCACGTGGACGCCGCGCCTGGTGTCGTAGCCGACGCCGACGCGCTCGAGCTCCAGACCCTCGACGTTCGGTGTCCGGCCGACGGCCACGAGGATGTGGTCCACCGCCAGCTCCTGAGCCCCGCCGCCGGGCTCGGAGAAGTGGAGGATCCGCTCTTCCGCGCGATTCGAGACGCGCGTGATGCGGCAGTCGTCGACCACGCGAATGCCCTCTTCGCGGAATCGGGCGGCGACGATGGCGGCAGCGTCTCCGTCCTCCCGGGGCAGGAGGTGGGGGTCGCTGTGGAGGACGACCACCTCCGATCCCAGTCGCCGGAAGGCCTGGGCCAGCTCGCAGCCGATCGGTCCGGCGCCGATCACTCCCAGCCGTCGCGGCCGCTCGGTGAGGTTGAAGATGGTCTCGTTGGTGAGGACTCCGGCCTCGTCGAGGCCCTCGATCGGAAGTCGGCTGGCGCGGGCACCGGTGGCGATGACCGCCTTCGCGAAGCACAGCCGTACCCCGCCCACCTCGACCGCATCGCGGTCGACGAAGTGGGCGTCGCCCAGGAAGACGTCGGCGCCGAGCTCGTCGCGATAGCGCCGCGCGGAATCCTCCTCGCTGATCCGGGCGCGGATCCGCCTCATACGCTCCATCGCGGCACCGAAGTCGGGCGCCGCGTCGGGGGCCAGCCGCAGACCGAGCTCACGCTCCGCGCGGCGGGCCTCGGCCACCATGCGCGATGCGCGGATCACGCCCTTCGAGGGCACGCAGCCGACGTTCAGGCAGTCGCCGCCGAGGTAGTGGCGCTCCACCAGCGCCACCTTCGCGCCCAGCCCGGCCGCGATCGCCGCAGTGATGAGGCCCGCCGACCCGGCGCCGATCACCACCAGGTTGTATCGCTCCGCCGGCTCCGGGTTGCGCCAGTCCGCGGGGTGGACGTTGGCCACCAGCCGCTGGTTGTGCGTGTCGCGCGGCTCGACGGGGGGCAGCTCGGACAAGGATGGATCCTCCTGAGATCGGGGGGCCGCGTCGGCGGACCTATTCGCCGGTGGCTTCGGCCAGCGCGCGCCGCGCGATCCGGGTCACCAGGGTCGTCACGGCGATCGTCGCCAGCAGCCCCACCAGGAGCAGGGCGGTCCCGCCGGAGCCGCGCGATACGGGCGCCCCGGAGGCCAGCGTGGCGACGTCTCCGGCGACCTTTCCCGAGTAGACGTAGAGCAGGGTTCCCGGGAGCATGCCGACGCTGGCCAGCGCGTAGTCGCCGAAGCGCACCCGGGTCAGGCCGAGGGCGTAGTTCAGCAGGTTGAAGGGAAAGACCGGGGAGAGCCGCAGCAGCAGCACGATCTTCCTCCCCTGCTCACCCACTGCGCGGTCGATCGCGCGGAAGCGTTCGTTGCCCGCCAGGCGGTGCTCCACGGCTCCCCGAGCCAGATACCTCGAGACCAGGAAGGCGAGAGAGGATCCCACGGTGGCCGCCACGAAGACATAGGCGGTCCCGGCCTGGATGCCGAAGATCGCGCCGGCCGCGAGGGTGAGCAGGGAGGCCGGGACGAAGGCGACGACCGCCAGTGAGTAGGCCACGATGAAGACCGCCGGCCCCCAGAGACCCAGGCCGCCCACCCAGGTGGCGAAGATCGGGATGTACTCCCCCACCAGACGTCCGAGGACGATCAGGCCGACCAGAATCGCAAGCCCGCCGGCGATCTTCGCCAGGGGGAGGCCGGGCTGGGCGTCGTCTGCGGGTCGGTTCGGCGTCACGGTTCGTTCCTCGTCACCCGGACTTCGATGCCGCGGGCGCGGGCCGGGTCACGCTCGCCCCGGCGCGCGGAGTCGAGGAGTTCGGGCTGCACATCTAGACGAGGGTGCCGCCGCAGCTCGAGCCGCTGCCGGCGGTGCAGCCGTAGCAGTGTCGATCGGTGGCGATCCCGGCGCTGCGAAGCTCCGAGAGCGCCTCGATCTCCCAGATACTGCGGGGACCGCCCACCGGCGGGAGCTCCAGCATCTGGTTGAAGTCGCAGTCGTAGAGAGCGCCGTCGTAGCCCACCGAGACCATGTGGCGGCACATGAGCCCGGGCACCGTATCCGGATTGAAGTGGTTCACGAGCAGCGCCAGGTAGGCCTCGTGGCGCCCCTCGCGTTCCAGGGCCCGGGCAAAGCGCTTGATGGGCATGTTGGTGATCGTCGCCAGACGATCGAACTCGATGCCGAAGAGCTGGCGGAGCTCGTGCCGGTAGGTGACCTCGAGCTCCGCCTGGCTCGGCGGAAGCGTCGGGCCCAGGGGGTTGTAGACGAGGTCGAGCTCGAGTCCGTTGCCGCTGCCGTAGCCCAGTCCGTTCAGCTTGCGCAGGGCCTCGGTGCTGCGCGCGAACACCTGTCGGCCTCTTTGCTGGTCCACGTTCTCCTTCGTGTAGCAGGGAAGGGAGGCGACGATCTTTACGCCTTCCGTCGCCAGGAACTCGGCCGTGTCCTCTTGGCCGGGCTGGAAGAGCACCGTGAGGTTGCAGCGGTCGATCACCTCCCGTCCCAGGGCCCGCGCGCGATGCACCAGGCTGCGGAAGCTCGGGTTCAGCTCTGGAGCGCCGCCGGTGAGGTCGAGGGTTCGAGTCTCCGGGCTGGACTCGAGCAGCGCGATTACGCGATCGGCGGTCGCCTCGTCCATGGCCTCGCTTCGCGACGGTCCGGCCTCGACGTGGCAGTGATGACAGGCGAGGTCGCAGCGCTTGCCGACGTTCACCTGGAGCGTCGTGACCGCCAGCCGCTCGAGTGGCCACAGGCCGCGCTCCGCGAGGGTACGAGCGAAGGGCGGGGGGCTCACGCGGCCTCCGCCGGCGCGAGCCGGAAGTCCTTGTATTCCGCCACGGCGTGCCGACAGGTGTCGTCCGCGTCGGTCATGATGCCGATCCCCCGGGCGGTGGGCGGGACGCGGTCGAAGGCGCGGAGGTAGAAGGCGTGCAGGTCGACGGACTCGCTCTGCCACCCGTCTCCGGGCCCCTGCGCTAGCGAGATCATCCGGGACTCCTGCGCGTAGGGGTTGGGCCAGAGCGAGCCGGGGGGGATGCGGCTCGTCCAGACGAAGGTGAGCGCCGTGCCCGGTATCTGCGCTCCGAAGAGCCGGGCGGCGAGGGCGCGTCGCATCCTGTCGTAGAGGGAGGCCTCGCCGGGCTCGAACTCGAACATCACCGTGACCCGGGCTGCGAAGTCGTCGCCTTCCCGGACGCGCTCGTCGGAGACGTCGAGGGGGACCACGATCCGCCAGCGCCAGTGCAGGATCGGCGTGCGTGCGAGGTCGACCGCCTCCAGGGGCAGGACGAGGGCCGACGCGCCGCAACGCGCTTCGGCTCTGGCGCCGGCGTCCTTCCCGGACAACGGCGTGTAGAGGGTGGGGCGCTTCACCCCGCGAAAGGTGAGGGGCTGCCAGGCTTCGCCTCCGGGGGGCGGAAGCGCGATCGGCGTCGCTGCGGGTCGCGCATCCGGATCGGCCGCGTCGGCGGCGAGGCCGGGGGCGAGCAGCGCGGCTCCCGCCGCGAGCGCTGCGGCCAGGCGGGGAGGGAGGAGCCCGAGGGCCGCAGGTCGGCAGACATAGCCCACGGAGTGAGCCTGCCATCGGGGCGCGGCCCCCGCAACGGCGCCGTCCCGACCCGGGAAATCGCGCGCGTCCACGCTATGCTGCGCGCGGCCGCCTCCGGGCGGCCGGGCGGCCCCGCCTTCCGGGCCCCTCCGAGGTCCTGCGGAGCGTCGCCCGCTCATCTCCAGCCATTCGCCGGCGCCATCCCCGACGAGCCGTCGGGGATCTCGTCGGCCCGCACGAGCGGTGCGAGCCGTTCTCGAAGGAGCCCCCCATGAGTGACATCCGCTTCGATGATCGCGTCGTCGTCATCACCGGCGCCGGCGGCGGCCTCGGCAAGACCTATGCCCTCGACATGGCGTCGCGCGGTGCCAGCGTCGTGGTGAACGACCTCGGTGGTGCTGCCGACGGGACCGGCGGCGGCAGCAGCATGGCGGACCAGACCGTCAAGGAGATCAACGAGGCCGGCGGCAAGGCCGTGGCCAACTACGACTCGGTCGCGACTCCGGAGGGCGGCAAGGCCATCATCCAGACGGCCCTCGACAACTTCGGCAGGGTCGACGTCCTCATCAACAACGCGGGCATCCTGCGCGACAAGAGCTTCCTCAAGCTCGAGCCGGAGAACCTCGAGGCCGTCATCGACGTCCACCTCAAGGGCGCTTTCTTCGTGACACAGCCGGCCTTCGCCGCGATGAAGGAGAACGGCTACGGGCGGATCGTGATGGCCTCTTCGGGGGCTGGCATCTTCGGCAACTTCGGCCAGACCAACTACGGCGCGGCGAAGATGGGACTCGTGGGCCTCATGAACGTGCTCGCCGTCGAGGGCGCGAAGTACGGCATCAAGGTGAACACCATCGCGCCGATCGCGAAGACGCGGCTCACGGAGCAGCTCCTCGGAGGGCTCGCAGACGCCCTGGATCCGAACTTCGTGACCCCGCTCGTCACCTACCTGTCCTCGGAGCAGTGCGAGCTGAGCCACGAGATCTTCGACGTCGGGGGCGGGCGCTACGCCCGCGTGTTCATCGGAATGGCTCCCGGCTGGGTCGCGCCCGGCGGGAAGGTGCCGAAGGCCGAGGACATCCTGGACCACATCGACGTGATCCGGGACCAGAGCGACTACACCGTGCCCGAGAGCATTGCCGACGAGACGAAGGCCGTCGTCGAGGCGCTGAAGGCCGCGCGGGGCTAGGAGGAACCATGCCCATCGATCCGAGCAAGGCTCTCGGCGCGAAGCTCCCGGAGTCGGAGAGCGCCTACACGAAGGACCAGGTGATCCTCTATCACCTGGGCATCGGCGCGGGGGTACCGGCCACCGACCCCGGAGAGCTCGAGTACACCTACGAGAAGGACCTCAAGGTGCTGCCGAGCTTCGCGGTGATCCCGGCCTTCGGATCCATGGGCGGGATCGGCAGCATCCCGGGCCTCCAGTTCAACCTGGCGATGTTGCTGCACGGCGAGCAGGAGGTGATCCTGCACAAGCCGCTTCCGCCGGAGCAGAAGCTCGTCAGCTCGGCCCACATTCCCGAGATCTACGACAAGGGGAAGGCGGCGCTCGTCATCCTGGAGTCCACGGCTCGCGACGAGTCGGGAGAGCCGCTGTTCACGAACCGCTTCTCGCTCTTCATCCGGGGCGAGGGGGGATTCGGCGGCGAGTCCGGCCCGAAGGCGGGGAACGCCGCCCCTGACCGCGCGCCCGACGGGGTGGTGGAGTCGAAGACCCTGCCCCAGCAGGCCCTGATCTACCGGCTCTCGGGGGACAAGAACCCCCTGCACGCCGATCCGGAGTTCGCGAAGATGGCCGGCTTCGATCGCCCCATCATCCACGGTCTCTGCTCGTACGGGGTGGTCTGCAAGGCGATCGTGGACGAAGTCCTCGGCGGAGACGTGACGCGGGTGGCGCGCTACCAGGCCCGATTCGCGGGGGTGGGATTCCCGGGAGAGACCTACCAGACCTCCTACTGGAAGGAGGGGGAGAAGGTGCTGATCCAGGCGAAGAGCGTCGAGCGCGATGCGCCGATCATCTCCAACGCCGCGATCACGCTGCGCGACTGATCCCGAGTCCTACCGGGCTTCGTCCCGCACGAGCGAGAGCAGCTGCAGGGCCGCCTCGCTCGGGGACGCCCCGTCTCCGTCCACCCGCTGGTTCATGAGCCGCATCGTCGACGCGTCGATGGCTCCGTCGAGCTCCCGAAGGGCCGACAGCACCTGGGGGTGCTCGCGAGCGGTTCGGCTGCCGACCAGGACGATCGCGTCGTAGGGGGGGATCACCCCGAGGTCGTCGTCGAGGACTGCGAGGTCGTAGGCGGCGATGCGACCGTCGGTGGAGAAGGCGCTGATCACGTCGACCTCTTCGTTCGCAAGGGCTCCGTACATCAGTGCCGGGTCCATGCTCCGCTCGTAGCCGAAGGACAGGCCGTAGCGGCTCTCGAGGGCGCGCCACTCCTCGCGCTGGAAGAACTCGTAGTCGCCGCCGATCTCGAGTGCCGGTGCCACGCGAGCCAGGTCCGAGATGCTGCGGAGCGAGAGCTCCCGGGCGTGGTCCTTGCGCATCGCCAGGGCGTAGGTGTTCTCGAAGCCGAGGGCGGCGGCGAGGTGCACACCGTGCTCCTCCGCCAGGAATCCGCCGACGGTCCGGAGCACCTCATCCCGCTGCGGAGGCAGGTCCCGCCGCTTCATGATGGTGGCCCAGATGGTCCCCGAGTAGTCGACGTAGACGTCGATGTCATCGCCCACGAGGGCATCGAAGGCGACGGTGGAGCCGAGAGAGGGCACGGTGCGGGTCGCCGCACCGGTTCGCTCCTCGATCTGTCGCGCCAGCAGCTCCGCCAGGATGTATTGCTCGGTGAAGGTCTTCGAGCCGATCCGCACGACCGGTCCGGAGCCCGACCGGGACAGGGCGAGGGTCGCGCCGGCGTAGGCGAAGAGCCCGGTCAGCACCACGGTGGCGGCGACGGCGAGACCGCGGCGTCGCTCGCGGACGCCCACCTCGAGGGTTCGGATCACGCCGTCCAGCAGCAGGGCCAGGCCGGCAGAGGCCAGACAGCCCACCAGCACCGCCGCGTCGTTGCGGGTCGCGAGCCCGCTGAAGATGAAGTTGCCGAGGCTCGTCGCGCCGATGGGGGTGGAGAGCGTCGCGGTGCCCACGACCCAGACGGTCGCGGTGCGCACGCCGGCCACGATCACGGGGGCGCCGAGGGGCAGCTCGACGTGGAGCAGCCGCTGCCGGTCGGTCATGCCCACACCCTGGGCCGCCTCGACGAGGGCCGGGTCCACGCTGCGGATCCCGGCCACGGTGTTCCGGAGGATGGGGAGCAGGCTGTAGAGCGAGAGCGCGATCAGCGCCGGTGCGAAGCCGATGCCGCGCAGCTCGAGGCCGAAGCGGGTGGTCTGCGCTCCCAGCGCGGCGAGGACCGGCACCATGATCGCCAGCAGGGCAAGGCTGGGAACGGTCTGGATCACGCTGGCGGCTCCCAGGATTCCCGGCTCGAGCCGCGGGCGTCGGGTGATCCACACGCCCAGGGGGATGCTGACGCTGGCGCCGATGGCGAGGGCTGCGAGCGAGAGCTGGAGGTGCGCGGTCAGATATCCGGGCAGGAGCTCGAGCTGCTCGCTCATCCGGGACCGGCTCCCAGGTCCTCGATCACCGCGGCCCGCCGCAGGGGGGTCCGCATGAGCTCCGCGACGTGGTCGTTCGCAGGCGCCTCCAGCAGCTCTCGCGGCGTGCCGACCTGTGCCAGCCGACCCGCCTCGAGCACGGCGATCCGGTCGCCCAGGATCATCGCCTCCACCACGTCGTGGGTGACGAAGAGCGCGGTGAGCCCCAGCTCCGAGCGGATGCGGCGAAACGAGGCCTGGAGGCGATCGCGGATCAGCGGGTCGAGGGCGCCGAAGGGCTCGTCGAGGAGCATCACGTCGGGCTCGGCGGCCAGCGCGCGCGCCAGCCCCACCCGCTGCTGCTGTCCGCCGGAGAGGGCGGAGGGCTTGCGATCCCGGAAGTCTCCCACCGGGAGCTCCACCAGCTCGAGCAGCTTCTCCACGCGCCGCCGGATGCGGCCCTCGTCCCAGCCGAGGAGAGAGGGCGTGATCGCCACGTTCTCCCCAACGGTCATATGCGGAAAGAGCCCGATCTGCTGGAAGCAGTAGCCGATGTTGCGTCGCAGCAGCGGACCCGCGGTCTCCCGCGTGTCCCTCCCCGCGATGCGGACGCACCCCGAGGTCGGCTCGATCAGCCGGTTCACCATCTTCAGCGTGGTGGTCTTGCCGCTTCCCGAGCCGCCCAGCAGGACCAGGAGCTCACCGCGGTCGACGCAGAGCGTGAGGTCCTCGACGACCGCCACTCCGTCGTAGCGTTTCGTGAGCGCCTCGATCCGGATCATCGACGCTCCATCAGCCAGAGCTTCGCGTAGCGCAGGCGCACGTAGTGGGCCGCCAGGTAGGCCAGCAGCAGGCCGCGCCAGCCGTCGAGGAAGCCGCGCCGCCAGATGTAGAAGTCGAGGAAGCGCAGGGGCGGGCGCACCACCAGATCCAGCAGGCGTGCGCGGCGGCCCTCGGCGTGCAGCTCGCTTGCCATGATGCTGCTGTAGCGATCGATCGTGGCGAGGTGGTCTTCGAAGGACCGGTAGGGGTCGTGCCGCAGCTCGCCGCTGAGCTCGCGGACGTCGCCGGATATCTCCACCCGGTCGTGGGGGTCGCGCCCGCCCCAGCGGCCACGGCGCCGGTCGAAGAGACGGAGCTTGCGATCGGGGTACCAGGTGCCGTGACGGATGCAGCGCCCGAGGTAGGACGAGACTCGTGGCACGGAGTAGCCGGCGGCTCCGTCGAAGCCGTGCTCGCGGGCGTCGGTGATCTGCTCGGCCAGCTCCGGCGACACCCGTTCGTCCGCGTCGATGCAGAACACCCAGTCGTGCTCCGCCGCGCGGATCGCGAACTCCTTCTGGGCCACGTGTCCAGGCCAGTCCCTCTCGATCACCCGCGCTCCCACGGCGGCGGCGACCTCCCGGGTTGCGTCGGTGGAGTGGGAGTCCACCACGAGCAGCTCGTCACACCAGCCGAGCGAGGCGAGGCAGTCCGGGAGCCGGTCCTCCTCGTCACGCGTGATGATGCACGCGCTGATGCGGGGTCGACTCGCCGTGGGCGCATCGGCCGCGGAGCCCACGAACTCAGTCCGTCCCCGCGCCCCCGCCCAGGAAGCGTGCGTCGAGCGCCGGCCAGTCCACCGCCTGCTGGGCTGCAAAGGCGCGCAGCAGCAGGTCGCGGTCCTCGTCGTCGTCCGCGGCCAGGAACTCGTCCACGGCCTTATCGAGCACCTCGGGCGCCGGCTGAGCGGGAGCGTCGTCCTCCAGGGTCCCGTCGTCGTGGGCGAGGCCGACCTGGTCGAGCCAGGCGGTGAGCAGGTCCTTCCGGCATTCGAGGAAGTAGACCGCGAGCAGCTCGTCCGCGACCGGGTTCGCGATCACCCTGGAGAGCGAACGCCGCACGGCCTCTGCGCGCTTCTCGAAGGGCTGGCGTCTCATGTAGATCGGCCGCGCCTTGATCGAGAGGGCGGCGGCGTCCACGGCCTGCCGGAACGTCTCCGGTGAGTCCTTCGACAGCCGCCGCATCATCGACACGGCGTGTTCCGGCTTCATGGCGCCGAAGACCTGATACGAGCGCATTCCACCTCCCAGGGCAGCTAGCATCGCGCGCCGCGGCGTCTCGCGCTAGCAGCGATCGCGCGAGGGTCAGCGTTCCGCGGGCCCGGACCGGCGCCGCCAGGCGGCGTGGCTCGCAGCGCCGAGCGTCAGCACCAGGGCCGTCGCCAGGGCCGAGTGCAGACCCGTCACCTCCACCGGGATTCCGAGCACCACGTTCGCGATGCCGACGCCGAGCTGCACGAGGACGAGCCCCGCGGCCAGGGCCGTCGCGGGGCGAGCCGACGGCTCGGAGCGAGCGACGAAAGCGGCTCCGAGCACGGCGCCCACCACCAGCAGTGCGTTCCAGCGGTGGAGCAGGTGGAGCCCCACGTTCCCCCCCCAGCTGGGGAACCAGACGCCGCCGTTGCAGGCGGGCCACTCGGGGCAGGCGAGCCCGGCGAAGCGGGAGGAGACGAGGCCGCCCAGCACGAGCTGGAGCAACAGGAGTGCGCCGGCGGCGACGAGCCAGGCTCGCAGCCGCGTCGATGGCCGCGGGTCGCCGACCCCATCACCGCCATGTCGGAGAGAGAGCGCAATCAGCAGCAGGGTCAACGCGAAGGCGTTGCCCGTGATCAGGTGGGAGGTGACGCTCCAGGCGGCCAGGAGCTTCCAGACCGTGAGGGCGCCCAGCAGGACCTGCAGGGCGAGCAGCGCTGCGGCCAGCAACACGAGGCGACGGGCGCCAGAGGGCGTTTCGGGCCGACGTAGCAGGCGCGTCGCCAGCGCGACGAAGCCAAGCGCGACAGCGCCCGCCAGGACGCGGTGGGACCACTCGAAGCCGACCTTGAGGTCCATCTCCGGAACGAGGCGGCCGAAGCAGAGCGGCCAGTCGGGACAGGCGAGACCCGCCTCGTTGGCGCGGACCAGGGCCCCCAGCACGATCAGGCAGAACGTCGGCACCAGCAGCGCGATGAAGCCCATGCCGGATCGCTCCGGATTGGCGTCGGGGGCCCCGGTGGGCTGCGGATTCACGGGCGCTCTCCGTCGATGGAGGGGGGCGGACGCTACAGCTGGAGGGAGGCAAACGCTACGCCATGGCTCCCGATGCGACAACGCAGGCGGCCGGCGACGTCCGCGGGCCCCTTCAGATTCGCCGTGGTTTCGACGATAATGGAGGCGTGTCGGAGTTGCCCCTCGATCGCTTCGTCCTCGACGACCCCCGCCGGCTGCGCGAGCTGCTGGCGCGTGCATGCGGCCTCGCGTCGGAGCACGCACTGACGTCGGTTCTGGTCGGCATGGCGGGCTTCGAAGGGGATCCGGTCTTCACCGAAGTGGTGGATTTCGTGGAGAGCGCGCTCCGGGTCGACGACTCGGTCTTTCGCATGACCCGCGATCGCGTGGTGCTGCTGCTCACCGACGTGGACGAGTCCGGCGCGCGGGGCGTGATCGAACGCATCCTCGACGACTTCCGGGAGCACTTCCCCGCACCCGTGGATCCGACCCTCTCGCTCGGCTTCTTCGAGGTCTCCGCCGGATCCGGTGAGATCACGGCGAAGGCCGTGCTGCCCCGGTTGTTCGCGGCGACGCCTCCCTGCCACTGATCGGCTGCCGGGTGGGCCCGGTCAGGAGAGCTCGGCGCGCAGCGCGTCCTCGATGGTGGGATGCGCGAAGCGGAAGCCCAGATCGAGCGCCGCGCGGGGAACCACCCGCCGACTCCCCAGCAGCTCCTCGGCGAGCTCGCCGAGCGCGAGACGAACGGCCGCGGCCGGGACCGGCAGGAGTGCGGGCCGGTGGAGCTGGGCGGCCAGGCGGCGCGTGAGCTCGGCATTCGTCACGGGCTCCGGGGCGGTGGCGTTGACGGGTCCGCGGTAGCGGTCGTCGCCCAGGGCGGCCAGGACGAGGGCGACCAGGTCGTCCACGTGGATCCAGGGAAACCACTGGCGGCCGCTGCCGAGCCGGCCGCCGAGCCCGAGCGCGAACAGCCGCCGCAGCGGGGAGAGCGCGCCGCCCTCCCGGGCCAGGACGACCCCGATGCGGAGACTCGTCGTCCGGACATCGGCGCCCTCGGCCTCCGCGGACGCCGCCTCCCAATCCCGGCAGAACTCCGCCAGGAAGCCGCTCCCCGCCGGTGCATCCTCCTCGAGCAGCGCGTCGCCGCGTGATCCGTAGTAGCCGACTGCCGATGCACACACGAAGGTGTCGGGTCGTTCGCCCTCCGGGATCTCCGCGAGCGACCGGGCGATCGAGCGGGCGCTCTCGATCCGGCTCTCCCGGATGCGCGTCCGGCGTCCGGCGGTGAGGCGCCCCCCGAAGATCGGCTCGCCC
>Ga0209536_100003950_pt1 | contig 23578 bp, 21 predicted proteins | sample DeeMarSeWOR28_12_FD_187461 | JGI IMG/M metagenome (GOLD analysis project Ga0209536, IMG submission 187461) | Marine sediment microbial communities from White Oak River estuary, North Carolina - WOR-2-8_12 (SPAdes) (version 2) | ecosystem: Environmental > Aquatic > Marine > Intertidal zone >...
GTCCTGAAATGTCATTGGTTCCTAAAGTATTATATCAGCCGACAATATAGCAAAAAATTCCAAAAAAAATCCCCCTTTATTAGAAGGGGGATTTTGGGAGGATTCCAGAAAAAGTATATCAAGCTATAGTCTTGATAATTAACTTAACTTCTTTCTTATTTGAATAGTTCCAGATACTGGGCGTATCCCTCTTTTTCCAGATTCTCTTTGGGCACAAATCGGAGTGCTGCGGAATTCATGCAATAGCGCAGACCGGTAGGCGGCGGCCCGTCGTTAAAGACATGCCCCACATGAGAATCGGCATGTTTGCTTCTTATTTCAACCCGGTCCATTATGAGCCTGGTATCTCTTTTTTCAACAATATTTTTTGGATCTAACGGTTTTGTGAAGCTCGGCCATCCGGTTCCGGACTCATACTTATCGGTGGAACTAAATAACGGCTCTCCCGACACCACATCTACATAGATGCCTTCCTTTTTGTTATCCCAATAGAGATTGTTGAAAGGTCTTTCAGTGCCTTCCATTTGGGTGACATCATATTGAAGGGGCGTCAACATTTCTTTCAATTCCCCGGCGCCGGGCTTTGTGAATCTCCGAATTCGCATATCAAAATTCCCCCAATGTTTTTTAATAAATTCATCCCGCCCTGACCCATTTCGATATTCATGGTATCGCTCCGGGTTTTTCTTGTAAAAATCCTGGTGATATTCTTCCGCCCTGTAAAAGCCCGTAAACGGAACAATTTCTGTCACTATCGGTTTGTCAAAAACCTTCAGTGATTCTATCTTCTTCTTAGACATTTCCGCCACCGCCTTTTGTTCCTCGTTATGACAAAAAATTGCGGAGCGATATTGACTGCCTCTGTCGTGGAATGAACCACCTGGGTCAGTAGGATCAATATTCTTCCAGAATACATCCAGCAGTTCCGAATAAGAAATTATGCTGGGATCATAGATGATCTGCACCGATTCGGCGTATCCTGTTCCCCCGCTTGATACCTGTTCGTAGGTCGGGTTTTTTTGACTACCGCCGGCATAACCGGAAATTGCTTCCGCCACACCGGGCACTTTTTCGAAAGGAGCTTCAACACACCAGAAGCATCCCCCGGCAACGGTGGCAGTATCCAAATTCAATGGATTGGACATCATTCTGTTTCCCTTTTCATCTCCTTCGGCAGTATTCCATAACAAATGCCCTAGCAGAAAGACCGTCAACACGATCAGCATCAACTTTGAAATTTTCTTTATCACCTGCATTTCGAACTTCTCCTTTTGTTTTAATCAGTCAAATGTAAATCTACTAATAAGTTATAACAAAATGATCACAGAGAGTTCAAGAATTAATAACTTCCGAATGTTATATGTGAATGATAAAATCAATAAGGTTTGTTTGACTTTAGAAGAAAGGGGCGAGGAGTGAAAGAATTGGGCAGTTGGACTGGAATGATCGAACTGCCCAGTTATCAAAAGTATTATTGAGCGAAAGCGATACCAAAGGGATTAATCTCAACCGTAATTTCTTTCAGGAATACTGGAACCGGATGCCGGTTGGATATCTTGTAAACCGTTACTTTGTTGGAGGTGGAACCGGAATGGGTCAAATACAGCTTCTTGGAAGAGGGGATCAAAGCAATGTTATGGGGCACAGGATACGGCGTATCACTGGAGCCAATTACTTTATTTCGTTTGGTACCAATGGCAAATAAGCCGTCTGTGCCGCCGCCGGGTAAATTCGTGGTATAGAACACCTTTCCGTTTGTGGTCATTCCGGCCCCATGAGCGCCTGGAACGGAGAGAGTCTCAACCTGATTCATGCTAAAACGATTGAGCACAAACACGGCATCGGAATTTTGGCAAGGAACATATAGAAAACGATTTCGTGCTGTTAGAGATAAATGAGGATCTTTACCTACCGCGGCTCGTCCGATCTCCTGAAAAGTACTTGTACTAAACTGAACCACATAATCTGCGGGGCCTGAGATTCCAAGTACTGTGATATAGGCAAGTTTGCCGTAGGGTCCCAAGATTACATCGTGAGGCTTGCCGCCCATGCCGACCAGATCTGCCGGAGTGGGAATTGTGGCAATGACCTGCAAGCTCTGCAGATCAATGACAGATGTAGTGTTATCGATGTCATTGTTTACCCACAATTGCTTACCCTGGGGATTCGCCCACATATGAAACACACCTTGACCAACCGGTATGGTGGTCTCTACGCTGTAGTCAGATGCCCGAAAAACTACTACTTGGTTATTGGCTCTGTCGCCTACAAATACACGCCGCCCACGCTTGACATAAGCCACATACATCGGTTCGGGTGTATTGGGAGCAGCAGGGAGCTGATAGTTGCTGACCTGATCCGTTTTTGTATCTATAACCGATATGCTTCCAGAAGCACGGTTTGCGACCACAATATTGCCGGCGTTCCCGTGAAACCCACCGCCCTTTTCGAAAAGCTCCTGATCGGAGATCTCGGAATTCTGGGCGTAGTCCTGCAGTGGCGTTGTTGTTTCGCTGCAACCATAAATTAGCAGCATTAAAGATAGCGTTAACATAAATACGGCAAAAAAATTTTTCATTTTATGCCTCCTTATTTTGGTTTGGAATTAAATGAATTAAAATTGACCACGGAAAATACATTTCAGTTATAACGAAAATATCACGAAGTCATCGAAATTTGATAACTTTGAGGATAGCCGGAACGATTGGGCTGAATCCGGATAAGGGTTACAAACTTGCTACCCACTTTGAAATGCCCGGGTATTTTGAGGTTGAGCTTTACCAGCCACTCTATAAAAAAGATTCTTAAAAATATCATCATATTGTTCTCTTATGCTTTGAATTCTCTTAACACTTTCTTATTTTCATTTTCCTATGAAAGAGAAAAATAAATATTAAATAAAGGAGCCTTCCCATGAACCATTTAAAAAGGGAATACTTTTCAGCAGCGTTTTCGCTGTTTCTTCTGTTAACCTTGGTATTTAATGGATTTGCCATCAATGGCTTGGAAGAGGATGGTTCGATTCTGCTGCCCTCCCAAAAAGCAAAATTCATTGCTATTCATCATGAGAAGCAAATGCAGTTTTCTCTCTCGCCACAATGGACTGCCTTTACCCAACAAAACGGACGGTGGTCGGTATTCTGGAATGAGAAGCAGGGAACGCCGCACCGTGCTTTCGGAAAAGCCATCCGGATTCCCGGATATAATGTTATTATTGCTGCGAATATTGAAGATGCTGCCAGGTCATTTTTAACCGACCATTCTTCATTACTGAAAATTAATCCCACCGAATTGAAAATGAGACGAGCGACGGAAGTCAATAATCGCTGGTATGTGTCTTTTGTTCAGATGAAAGAGGGGATAGAGGTGTTATTCTCTGAAGTGGAATTGCGGATATATAATAACGCCAAAGTGATGGCATTTGGGTCTGATTTTTATCCCAATATCAATATTTCCACCAAACCTACTATCGATTACCGAACGGCTCAACAAAAAGCTCTGCAAGGGTTGGATTTTGATAGCGGAAAAGATAAGCTTTTTGGCAAAGGTAGACTTTGCATCCTGCCGGTTGATATGGGAACTGAAACCGGCTATCATTTGGTTTATGAAGTGCTGGTGCAAATTGCCAGTCCCACCGGCAGATATATCATGGAAAACTATATGGTTTATGTCGATGCTCACAGTGGTGAAATCATTTGGCGATACAATCTGGTGCGTTCTGCTAATGTAAGTGGCAGGGTACAGGGTGACGTTCAGCTGGTCACGCCATTCGATCCCTTTGTGCTCAAGGATTTTGCCGATGCCTACGTGAATATCGATGGCAACCAGATTGTCACTGATAGTCTGGGTAATTTCTCGTATACTATTACCTTGCCTGCAACACTGGCTACTGAGTTGCGGGGACCGTTCATCAATGTTAATCGCGACGACGGTGTCCCCGATGCATCATTTACTACTACCGTTAATCCCGGGGATTCCGTAACTATCCACTGGGATTCCGGAAATTCTCATGATGCAGAGCGCGATGCGTTTTACCATGCCAATCTGGTGCATAATTTTGTCACAACCCGTGATCCCAATTTTACCCTGATTAATTATAGCATGCCCTGCGCAGTGAATATTAACAGCACCTGTAATGCTTTTTGGGATGGGGTGGGAATTAATTTTTTTATTGCGGGAGGTGGATGTCCCAACACCGGCCAAATGCCTTCGGTGGTGTATCATGAATATGGCCATGGTGTCAATCAACTCCTCTATCAGCAGTTGGGAATTCCCAGCGGGATGGTCAACGGTGCCACCCATGAAGGAATGGCTGATGTCCTCTCTGCCATGATTGAAGACGACAGCCGCATCGGAAGGGGATTTACCGGACCGGGAACCCACTTGCGCAATCTGAATAATAACAACAGGTATCCTGATGATATAAGCGGAGAATCCCATAATGATGGACTGATCATTGGCGGAGCATTTTGGGATTTACGCTTAGCCACTTCGATTGAAACGGCTCGCTATCTTTCCTATTACGCAATGTATGGCGCACCGGACGATCCCAACACTGGAATCGCATTTTCCGAATGGTTTTTAGAAACCATGATTGCCGACGATGATGATGGGAACCTCGGCAACGGTACGCCCCATTCCAATGAAATCATCGATGCTTTTAATCAACATGGAATGGGAACCGGGTTATACATTTCACTTTCATTTGTGCATACGCCCATTGCCGATACTCAGGATACTTTAAACGCTTATGCGATTGATTTCCATCTGGAAGGTATTGGGATAACCGGCGGCAATCCAGATTCTCTTTTTGTGCATTATTCGCTGGATGGTTTTCAAACCGTGATCGATATTCCTGCAGTGGAGGTGACGCTAAACGAATATCATGCTGAAATTCCTGCACAGCCTCTAGGTAGTTTAGTGGGTTACTACATCACAGCCTTTGATCCATTGGGTGACACGACGGTTCGCTTTCCCATGAATGGGTCATATAACTTTTTGGTCGGTTTCGCCACAGTGCTCTTAGATGAATTTGAGACGGATTCCGGTTGGATTATCGGCGCGCCGGATGACAATGCCACTACTGGCATTTGGGAAAGGGCTGATCCGAATGCAACTTCTCTCGGTAGTCAACCAGAGGATGACCATACCATCAATGGAACCCATTGTTTTGTTACCGACGGGCGCAATCAACCCGGTAATCCGGGCGCTTACGATGTGGACGGCGGTAAAACTACGCTGTTTTCCCCGATACTGGATCTGACCGCCCTGCAAGATCCTGTCATTCAGTATTATAAATGGTATTCCAATAACTTGGGGGCCAGTCCAAATCAGGATTACTGGAAAGTGGATATTTCCAACGATGGGGGGGATACCTGGACAAGTGTGGAAAACACCAATCAATCCACCTCTGGCTGGGAAAAATTTCAATTTATCGTCAACGGTTATGTCACTCCAACCGATTCGGTTCAACTGCGTTTTGTTGCCAGCGATGTTGATCCGGGTTCACTGGTTGAGGCGCTGATCGATGATTTTGAGTTGCTGGCGGTTGGTGGGGTAACCGGTATCGACGATGACAATATAACCTCAAACTTGCCTGAGACATTTGAATTAAAACAAAACTATCCCAATCCCTTTAATCCCACGACAACGATCCAATACACCTTACCCAAGAACAGCAGGGTTCTCTTAAAGATTCATAACACATTGGGGCAGGAAGTTAGGACGTTGGTGAATGCTTTTCAGGCAGCCGGATATAAATCAGTGGTGTGGGATGGAAAAAATAACCGGGGAGAATTGTTGAGCAGCGGTATTTATATCTATAGCATTGTGGCCGGTGATAATGCCGCCTCAAAAAAGCTGCTCTTCCTGAAATAATTGTAATTTTTTTCAGATAGCAGGCAGTTTAAGGAAAACTATTGTCGGCTATTATATCTCTTCCGTCAATTCTAAAAACCGCTTGTAGGGAATTGCCACCATACTTTGCGCCTGTAGCGCCCCATTTGCCAGGCTGATCATGGATACTTTGGCGGCTGTTTCTTCATTCGGCGCTTCGTAGATATCCATGAAATCATGCTCACCAAGAAGCGCATAGTGGGAGATAAAATTAACTTCGGGGCATTTATCTTTCACCTGTTCCAACCAGGCTCTGCCGGTTTTTGCCCGGTCTTTGACTTTTATTTCCGGCGAAAGTTTGGTAAAGAGGACATAGGTTTGCATGATTGACCTCCGGATTTATGTTTAATCAACCTGTGTAGAATATAATAATTTGCTAACTATATTTGTATTTCTAAATTAGAAATTTCTCTCGTTGTACCAATCCAATTTTAAAAACAGCAAAATTCATTCTAAATAACCTGAAATAAAAAGGGAAGCAGAGGCTTCCCCTTTATAACAAGAACTTCAATGAAAGTCATCCTATTACTTCATCAATATCATTTTATGGATTTCCCTAAACTGATCAGCCTGTAGTTGATAAAAATAGATGCCGGATGGTTGTGTTGAGCCATTCCAATCGACCTGATAATTGCCGCCAGGTTTGAATTCATCAACCAGTGTTGCAACATGCCTTCCCAGGATATCCAATACCGTAATCGTCACTCTTGAGGATTTGGGTATTCCATATTTGATGGTCGTTGTGGGATTGAACGGGTTGGGATAGTTTTGAGTCAAATGATAGTCGTTGGGAGCAGGGTTCTGCTCGTCCTCAATGCCGGTCGCAACATTAAAAACGTAAATTGAATCCTTGGTCCAACACGATACCCAAAGGGTCCCAGTCCCAGGATCAAATGCGAGCCCACAGGGATAGACAGCAGGATTTGATGACCACTGGTTTATCCAATTCGAAGTCAAAAATTCATATTCATTCACAGTGTCGTTGTCATCATCAGCCGCGATCAATTCACCACCTGCCACATTTGGAGCAATTGTCAATCCAATAGGGCGTCCCGCACCGCTATAAGTAGCCACAATTGTGTCTGCCACCACGCCGTTGCTTGGATCAATTTTATAAATATTGGTGGTGGTGCCAGACACAGCGTAGAGATATCCATTATTCCAGGCCAAATCAAACGGGAAACCTCCTGGCATCGGGAACGAATCCACTACCGAAGCATTGGCAGGATCCAATTTGTAAATTAGTCCTGTTCCATGATCCGAATGCCACAAATACTGACCGTCCCATGCCAGACCGTTCGGGTAAGAACCTGGATGCGGATAGGACGCAATAATTGCCCCAGTATTGGGATCCAACTTATACAGCATCGGACCATTTTGACTATTGCCGTCGCCATTATCCGCCGACCACAAATAAGTGCCGTCAAATGTCAATCCGCGGGTTGCCCCATCGGGGGCAGGGAAAGCCGTGACAGGCGCAAGCGCATACGATGTTGCCGCAGGTGAATCAGAATTTTCACTCTTGGCTGATGTATCTTTAGTTGAATCGTTTTTATTTGCAGCTACGACTCCCGTAACCAGTACGAATAATAATAGCACTGTTATGACGCTTATTAATGAGCTTGTATATTTCTTAATCATGCTTACCTCCTTAAGTTAGTTATGACAGTATAGAGTTTTTCGCGAATTGAAATCAAAGATTCCGATTATATTCTAGTGTTATGAGTATATCTCGACAGGATTCCGAAATCCATTATAATTTAGTTGGCGGATCTGTATTGATCAAAAAACAAACGTTGCTCTCAAAAATGTTTTCTCTTATTTTCCATATTGATTAGGCCGATCCCGTGCATAAGAATATCATGAAAAGAGTTATTCCACATATTCACCGTCACACCTCAAGCAGCGATAGCAGTCAATCGCGATTAGTCCTTTCGATTATTCTGAATCTGTTGATAACCGCGGCAGAAATAATCGGGGGTATCATTTCTAATAGCCTCGCTCTCCTTTCTGATGCACTGCATAATTTGAATGATTCAGCTTCATTGGCTATCAGCCTTTTTGCCCGGAGTGTCTCCAAAAAGGAGGCGGATGTTCAAAAAACATTTGGCTATAAACGGGCTGAGATTATTGGCGCTTTCATCAATCTTGTGACGCTGATGCTCATATCACTTTTTCTTATAAAGGAGGGCATCGAACGGTTTTTTAATCCGCAGGTAATCATTGGACCGGTTATGTTTGTTGTGGCTATAGTGGGCTTGATCGGAAATTTTGTCACCGCACTTTTGCTGCATCGCGGCTCGAAGGAAAGTATTAACCTTAAGAGCGCCTATCTTCATATCTTGTCCGATGGACTTTCTTCACTTGGTGTAATCATTGCCGGTTTTTTGATCATCCGGTACCAGTGGTTTTTTGTAGACACAATCCTAACTTTAATAATTGCCGGATATATTTTAGTTCAAAGTTTTGGTATGTTGAAGCAAACCACGAATATTTTGATGGAAGCCACTCCAGCTCACCTTGACCCAAAAGAAATTGCTGATAGAATCTCCAGTTTCGATGGCGTGGAGAACATGCACCACGTTCACATCTGGAATCTGGATGAATCAAATTATTTATTTGAAGCACACGTGCTAATCAAAAAATGCGATTTGGAATCTATTGAGCAAATCAAAAAGGACATCAAACGGGAATTAGAAATGCAATATCACATCCACCATTCCACACTTGAATTCGAATTTGAGAATTGCGCTGAAGAGCAAAACAATAACTGTGCTGAAACCAATTTCTCTCGAAAAGTTTAGCGAATCGTATTATCACTCCCTGGACAATTCCATAGCCGTAAAGTAAAACCAATTTCATTTTTAATGTTTTTCGAAGGTTGTTTTTCCTTTAACTTTGTTATTGTGAATTAAAATTTCGATGAATAACAAGAAAAATGAAAATCGCAGTCTTATTGTCAGGCGGTGTGGACAGCTCATTAGCGCTGAATTTACTGAAGCGGGAAGATAATCATGATATCACCGCTTTTTACATCAAGATTTGGCTGGAGGATGAACTTTCCTATATCGGGGACTGTCCATGGGAGACCGATCTAAAATATGCCGGAGGGGTCTGCGAGCAGGCCGGCGTGCCTTTGAAGGTCATGTCCCTTCAATCCGAATACCGGCAGTTGGTGACGCAGCATGCTTTGGATGAGCTCCGATCAGGACGAACACCGAGTCCGGATATTCTGTGTAATCAAAGAGTAAAATTTGGTCTCTTTTTGGAAAAAATCGATCCACAGTTTGAAAAAGTAGCCTCCGGACATTATGCCCAAATTGAAAGAAAAGGGGATCAATTCTTATTAAAACAATCGCCCGATCCGGTCAAAGATCAAACCTATTTTTTATGTTACCTCAATCAACGACAGCTCTCCAGGGCGCTATTTCCCATCGGGCATCTGCCCAAAAAAGAGGTGCGCCAATTAGCGGATGAGTTGGATTTGCCAACGAAGGATCGCAAGGACAGCCAGGGCATTTGTTTTCTGGGACAAATTCAATATCCGGAATTCGTCAAATTTCATTTGGGGGATCGACCGGGCGACATTGTTGACATCAATACCAATGAAAGATTGGGTGAGCACAGCGGATACTGGTTTTACACCATCGGGCAGCGCCAGGGATTGGGACTTGGCAGCGGCCCCTGGTTTGTGGTGAAGAAAGATATAGAAAAGAATATCATTTATGTTTCTCATAAGGATCGTTTGAAGAATCATGCTCGGAGTACTTTTAAAGTCTCTAGTTTAAATTGGATTTCAACACCGCCAACAAAAACCAAATTGCGACTTAAATTACGTCATGGGCCGCAAATGAATAATTGCGAAATTCAATTTCTCAGTCAGAGTCGACTGTCAGTTGCCATTTCCGAACCCGACACCGGTATCGCCTCGGGTCAATATTCAGTTTTTTATGACGGCGAAGTCTGTTTGGGCGGGGGAGTGATTGAAGGCTAAAGTGCTCAAGTATTGAAGTGGTCAATTGTTCAGGTGTTTGAGTGCTTGGAGTAAGGAAACATTTGTGAATGATAACCAGATTAAGCAGTTGGAAGATCTCGTCAGGCAAAATCCCGAAAATGCGCTGATGCATTACACTCTGGGAATTGAATATTTGCGCGCCGGTGAAGATGATAAAGCTATCGCCACCCTGAAAAAAACTGTTAGTCTGGAGCCGGAATATTCGGCAGCCTACCGGGAATTAGGTAAAGCGCTCCTGAAATCAGATTCAAAGCAGGCCATGGAAATTTTTAACAAAGGAATTGCGGTCGCGGAAGAAAAAGGAGATATTCAGACCGCAAAAGAAATGCGCGTATTTTTGAAGAGAATTTCTAAATAACTTGTTAAGGCTATTACTTTGATGTTTTCAAAAATAATCATCTATGCCTGACCCCTCCAATTTGTCTCTGAAAAGAATTTTCATTTTCTGGATTCCTTTGGCTGCTACATGGATCATGATGTCGGTAGAGGGGCCGCTGTTAGCTGCTATCATCGCCCGTCTTACCGATCCGAAATTTAATCTGGCAGCATACGGCGTCGCTTTTTCTTTTGCGCTCATTGTGGAAGCTCCGGTCATCATGATGTTAAGCGCATCCACTGCTTTAGTTAAGGATTGGCAGTCGTTCATTCAACTGAAAAAATTCACCTATATTCTAAACGGTACTCTCACCTTATTTCTTTTGGTTGTGCTTCTAACCCCACTCTTTACGTTTATAACCGAGACATTGATTGGACTTCCCGCAAATGTATCTCATTTAACCCATATTGCTATGTTTATCTTGCTGCCGTGGCCAGGAGCAATCGGATACCGAAGATTCTATCAGGGAATTTTGATTCGTAATAATCTTACCCGCAGGGTCGCCTATGGAACAATCATCAGATTGCTGAGTGTGGTGACAACTGCATTTACTCTCTACTTTTTCTTCCGGGTACCCGGTGTTATTGTCGGTTCTACGGCGCTCTCCGCCGGAGTTATCATGGAAGCGCTTGCCAGCCGCCTGATGGTTCACTCGGTTTTAAAAAGAATAAAGGGGATTGAAAACCTGGACAATCACGATGAGCCGCTGACCTATAGTGCTATTAGCAAATTTTATTATCCTCTTGCGCTAACTCCAATGATTGCCTTAGGGGTTCAACCAGTGATAACATTTTTCATGGGACAAAGCCGCTTTTCCATTGAATCTCTTGCGGTGTTTCCGGTAGTGAACTCGTTAGTATTTATATTTCGAGCATTGGGTCTGTCCTATCAGGAAGTAGCGATTAGTTTGATGGGGAAAAGAGCGGAAGGATATATTGCGTTGCGAAACTTTGCCACCCTTCTGGGGGCAGCAGTCGTAATTCTATTATCCTTAATCGCATTTACTCCGCTTTCCCATTTATGGTACGCTAAGGTTTCCGGGCTTTCTGAAGTGCTAACTGCGTTCGCCAAACTACCGACTCAAGTTTTGGCCCTAATTCCGGGATTAACTGTGCTAATTTCATTTCAGCGAGCGATTTTGGTTCATTTTCGAAAAACACCTCCGATTACCTGGGCAACGGTTATTGAATTTGCCGGAATCGTCGCGGTCTTATTTTTATTAATTCAAAATTTTGATACCGTCGGTGTGGTCGCTGCTGCGGTGGCAATGGTGTTGGGACGATTGGCCGCCAATTTATACCTGATTCCGTTTCATACCCGGGAAGTAAGAAAAACGCTCCGGTAAATGGATTGAATAAGGAATTACTTGGGGATTTAGCGCTCAACCCATATTTTATAAGTTGAAATAAATCTCAGAGGTTGAAATTGATTTCTGTTTTCTCCGAAAAAGACCGGCAACAGATGGCTGAAAAGGGCGTCAACCCACAGGACGTTCTTCAACAGTTGGAAATCTTTAGAAAGGGAATTCCCCCCATCAAGCTGCTTAAACCGTGTACGGCAGAGGACGGCATCACGATCCTAAAGAATTTAGACAAGTATATCAAAATATATTCCGAAGCGGAAGCTGATGGAAGAGCCATGAAATTTGTACCTGCTTCCGGCGCTGCCAGCCGCATGTTCGAACAACAGATTAAGTTTAATAATGCAAATGAGCAGATAGATTTAAGCACAATTAAAAAAGAAGCCGCAAATGATAATGATCATAACGAACTGCTGAGATTCATGGCCGGAATCAAAAATTTCTCCTTTTATACGGACCTTCAAAAGGTGTTATCGGAAAAGGGAATTAACATAGAAGAGCGGATTCATCACGGGCAATTTAAGGAAATCGTTGATGCGGTAATCTCTGACAATGGGCTGAATTACGCCGAACTTCCAAAAGGATTGATCAAGTTTCATCAGTATGGAAATGAATCTCGCACTGCATTCGAAGAACACCTTGTGGAGGCTGCGGCTTACTGCAAAGATCAAAATGGAACAGCGCGCATCCATTTTACCCTATCTCCTGAACATGAGCAGATTGTCAAATCTCATATTGAATCGATCCTGGCAAAATATGAGAATGAGAATAGTAGATTCGAAATCGGTTACTCATTCCAAAAACCTTCCACGGACACAATTGCCGTTGATATGCAGAATAACCCCTTCCGGCTTGAGGACGGCAGCTTGCTTTTTCGTCCCGGGGGACATGGGGCATTATTAGACAATCTGAAGGAACTGAACGGCGATATCATTATCATTAAAAATATTGATAATATTGTGCCGGATAGGTTGAAAAATGAGACTTACAAATACAAAAGGGTATTGGGTGGGTACTTGGTTGAACTCCAGCAGTCTGTATTTCACTATTTGAATATATTAACCGGCAAAAATTCCGACGGCGGAACAGTAAACAACGTACTGGAATTTGCCCGGGAAGAATTGTCACTTGATATACCTGACAAGATCGTTGCGGCATCAATTGATAAGCAGAGACAATTCTTGATTTTAAAACTCAGTCGTCCTATTCGTGTTTGCGGAATGGTGAAGAATGAAGGCGAGCCCGGCGGCGGCCCCTTTTGGGTTGAGGAACGGGATGGAACCATTTCCCGTCAGGTAGTGGAATCTGCCCAGGTGACCCTTGATGATGCCGGCCAGGAAGTAATCTGGAAATCGGCCACGCATTTTAGTCCGGTAGATTTTATCTGCGGTGTGCGGGACTTTAAGGGACAACCCTTTGATTTGATGAAATTCCGTGATCCGGATGCCGGATTTATCACAAAGAAATCTCAGGATGGAAGAGAACTAAAGGCGCTGGAATTACCCGGATTATGGAACGGTTCCATGGCTGACTGGATTACCGTTTTTGTAGAAGTGCCCATTATTACCTTTAATCCGGTCAAAACAATCCTGGATTTATTGAGACCCAATCATCAGCCCAATGAATGATTTGGATTAAATGAATTTACAACGAAGGCTCTAAGATACTCAGAGAATGATGAACTCTTTAATATTTGAAATGTGATCATAAGAAATGTATCTTCGTGCCCTTGTGTCTTGGTGGTTATTGACTTTTTAACTATTATTGAGGAGGTGTCAAATGGTAAGAGCAATTAAGTCATTCATTTTTTTCTTAATGGCAGGAGCGATGATTATGAGCTGCGCAAAGAAAGAATCTGTAATTAAAGACTATTTGAGTGTGGATTCCGTCCGGACCCAAATTGGTAAATTCGCGCCGGTTGAAATTACTTATAATGCGTCTTTGCTGAATGAATCAAATAAAAGAGTTCTTCAAAAGCTGGTGGAAGCGGCAAAATACATGGATAAAATTTTCATGCTGCAAGTGTATGATAAAAACGAAGCGTTTCAAAATGAACTGGAGAGCGGCGCTAATCCGGATTTCCCGACTTTGTTGGAATACTTCACCATCAATTTTGGTCCGTTTGATCGGCTGGAAGATGGCAGCCCTTTTATTAATCTAAACGAACCAAAACCAAAAGGCGCTAATTACTATCCTGCAGATATGACCAAGAAGGAATTTGAGGATTGGATTAAAAGCCATCCCGAAGATGAGGAAGCTTTTACCAGCAACTTTACTCTCATCCGCCGGCAGGGGGATAAATTGGCTGCCATTCCTTATTCTCAGGCGTATCGTGAGGATTTAGAAATTGTGTCCCGGTTGTTGAAAGAAGCTGCAGAGGTTGCCGAGAATCCCAGTTTGAAGAAATATCTGAACAGCCGTGCTGAAGCCTTCCTGAGTAACGATTATTACCAGAGCGATATTGACTGGATGGATTTAACGGATCATACCATAGAAGTAGTTATTGGTCCATATGAAGTTTATGAAGATGAATTGTTCGGCTATAAGGCCGCCTTTGAATGTTTCATAACTTTAGCAGATCCTGAAGAGAGTGAGAAGCTTGCCAAAGTGAAGCGCTATCTTCAGGAAATGGAATTAAACCTGCCCATCCCCACCCAGTATAAGAATTTGAACCGCGGCGGAGCTTCGCCAATTGTGGTGGTGCAGGAAGTATTCACCGCCGGCGATACCAAAGCAGGCGTGCAGACAACCGCCTTTAATTTGCCTAATGATGAGAGGGTGAGGGAGGTCAAAGGCAGCAAGAAAGTCATGCTGAAAAATATTGCCCAGGCAAAATATCAGAAATGTTGGATTCCCATTGTGAACACTGTTTTGGCCGAAAAAGACTTGCAGCGGGTTTCCTTCGATGCTTACTTCAATCATGTGTTGATGCATGAAATGTCCCATGGATTGGGTCCGGGCAAAATAAAGAAAAATGGGCAGGAAACCACAGTTAACAAGGAGTTAAAAGAAACATATTCAACGATGGAAGAAGCTAAAGCCGACATTTTGGGGCTATACAATCTCCAATTTCTGGTATTAAAGGATGTCTTTAGCAAAGAGCTTGGCAGCCAGGTTTATTCCAGTTTTTTGGGCGGCATCTTCCGCAGCATTCGTTTTGGGATCACCTCAGCGCACGGCGGAGCAAATGCCATTGCTATGAATTACATAATGGAAAAGGGCGGGTTTGAGTTTGATGAGTCCAGCCAAAGATTCAGTGTTAATGATAATAAGATCAGTAAAGCCGTTTTTGAGCTGGCTCAGGAGCTTTTGATGATCCAGGCTTTGGGAGATTATGAAGGCGCTAAGAACATGATCGAAAAGTATCGCTATATTTCTCCCGAAATGGAGATTGCGTTGGATAAGTTGAAAGATGTGCCGGTGGATATAAAACCGATTTACTCAATTGAATAGCAAAGTGGCGGAAGCAGGGTCCCTGATAGAACCGAAATAGGGGCGGTGAATGGGGAGAAAAGGAGAGAATGACGCCAAATGACTGTTATGAAAGACGCTCGAAGACCTGAACACTTTGACACTTGAACACTCAAAATGCCTAGCACACTTGCTCATATTGGCGCACAAGGTTTCATTTCGCGCCCGTTTTTAGACCAAGCGGACATCAAGTGGATTTACCTCGGCTGTATATTGCCGGATATTCCCTGGATGTTACAGCGCGCAGTCCAGTTTACCGGTATTGATTTTAATGCCTACGATCTCCGACTTTATGTGATCATTCAATCATCGCTGCTGTTTTCCGTTTTACTGGCATTTGCCCTGGCAATGTTTTCTGCACGATATTGGAAAGTATTTTTTGTTCTAAGTGTAAATGCGTTTTTGCATTTGCTGCTGGACGCGACGCAGGTGAAATGGGCGAATGGGGTTCATCTTTTCGCTCCATTCAGTTGGAAGCTCATTAATTTCGGTTTCTTCTGGCCGGAAAATATTTTCACGTACTTATTGACCGCTGGAGGGATTGCATTTTTTGTCCTCACCTGGAAAGGAGCATCCGGCGCAGAGTCGGACTTAAAATTGAAATCGCTGAGCAGGTACGCTGGATTTGGAGTTATCCTGGCGGTTTACATGGTTGCGCCCTTGTTTATTTTAAATGCACCGGAGAGAGAAGATAATCACTTTGTTCATACCCTGCGGGATTATGAGAACAGACCGGGGAAACACATCGAACTGGATCGAAAACAGTTTGACGCACATGCGGGAACCATTGACACATTTGGAGATGAAGAAATAAAAGTCAAAGGCGTTGATTTGAACAAGTCGGCGGTGTTATCCATCAATGGAAGATTTGTTGCCCCGGACACTATACAGGTTACGGAATATCACGTGCACAATGATGTATTCCGGGACGGCGCATCCTACGTTGGATTGACGCTGATTTTAATTGTGTGGATATTTGCGCTTAAAGGGGGTAGAAAAACTAGCCGCTTATAAAAAAGTTGCGGAGGAGGTGGGACTCGAACCCACAAGCGCTTGCGCGCGGCGGTTTTCAAGACCGCTGCCTTACCAATTAGGTCTACCCCTCCGGTAATTATTATGTTTGCGGAGAGGGAGGGATTCGAACCCTCGGTAGCGGGATCACCACTACACTCACTTAGCAGGCGAGCGCCTTCAGCCACTCGGCCACCTCTCCTAAAAACAGGACAAAAAATAAGGACAATGAATGGGTTAATCAAGCGATTTTATCTTCCGAAGAAGACCTTATAACATCATTAATTTCAGATTCCATTAGATCAAACCAATTGAGAAAGCAGTCACCGATTTTTTCTTGGAGCTTCTTCAGTTCTTCGACGGTTAGAGGCCTTCCCAAAATTTCGTTAGACACGTTTTGGGCATCTTCTACATTTAAGGAATAAAGAATATAATCGTTATTCAAAGTATTTAGGCCCATTCTTCTTCTTTGATGATTTCATCTGCCTTATTATAAACCATTTCCAATTCTCCTATTTGAAATTTCATCTCCTCTCGTTCTTTTTGACTAGAACGATCAGGAAAATCTCCTAAAAAGAATTCAGAAAATCTCTTTGCCCTGTCTTCATTTTCTGCTTGTATCGAAACGATATAAGTCCTGGTTAGAGCTACTTTGCAAGTTTTCATTGAAAAGTCTCCTCCATATTAAACATTCTGCTCAAGAATCTCCTCATACCGGAAACAATCCACCGTATGATCATTCACCACCCCAACCGCCTGCATAAACGCATAGCAAATAGTAGAGCCGACAAACTTGAAACCTCTTTTCAACAGATCTTTACTCATCTTATCTGAGAGGGGCGTTTTTGCCGGGAGTTCCTTCAGACTTGTCCACTGGTTAATAATTGGCTTTCCGTCGACAAAACTCCATATGTAATTATCAAAACTCCCGAATTCTCTTTTCACTTCCAAAAACGATTTGGCATTTTGAACCGCGGTATGGACTTTCAATCGGTTTCTGACGATACCTTCATTTTGCAGCAAGATATCAATTTTTTCCTGATCGTACCGCGCGATTTTGATGGGATTGAAATTGTCAAATGCCTTACGATAATTCTCACGCTTCTTCAAAATGGTCAGCCAGCTCAATCCAGCCTGGTGTCCTTCGAAAATCAAAAACTCAAACAGCAGCCGGTCGTCATGAACAGGAACGCCCCATTCCTTATCATGGTATTCAATATTCAGCGGATTATCGCCAACCCATTCACACCGATTTTTTGTATTTATTTCAAATGTACTTTTCACTTGCCACTTCTTACTCTTACAATTCCTTAATCACCTGTACAACGCGTCCTAAAATGGAGAAGCCGGGGGTGCGGTTCTCCACAATAATTGTCGGCAAATTGGGTGAATCAGACTCCAGGCGCAGCCGCCCCTTGGTGTTGTACAAACGGCGCAGCAGAATCCGTTCATCCAGTTTGATGGCTAAGATTTCCCCTTCGTAGTATTCCTCATTCTTTTCCACAACCACATGATCCCCTTTTTGAATTCCGGATTTTGCCATGCCCGATTCTTTGACTTCAATACTGAGCCGGTCTGGAATACTCATGCTGTCGTTTTTTACCAGCGAACCAATCTGAAGGGGCAGGAGATTGCCTTTGTGACGCTCGATGATAAATTCCGCTTTGGGAACGCGGAAAAACTCTTCATTCTCAGATTCAAATTTCTTTCCGTTCATATTCTTAACCTTAAGCCTTGAATAAAATCATAAGTATTCAGGTGTTTATGTGTCAAGGGAGTCAGACTTAAACACTTTAACGCCTGAACACTTTCTCACATGCTATTATTGAACACTGTCGCGAATGAGTCCTACAACTTTGCCCTGGATGTTCCATTCCTGTTGGGGATAGATATCGGGATACTCTGGATTCTCCGCTTTCAAGAAAGTCTGGTCGTTTTTGGTGACCAGCCGCTTTACGGTGACTTCATCTTCCAATAGGGCAACGACGATATCGTTGGAGCCAGCTCTGTTGGCGGAACGAACAATGACCAGGTCGCCGTCAAATATGCCGGCGTTGATCATACTGTCTCCCTGCACGCGGAGTGCAAAGTAGCGTCCTTCGGTTTTGATGATTTTGCGCGGTACCGAAATGTAGTCCTCGATATTTTCCTCTGCCAAAATGGGAAAACCGGCCGCAACCCTTCCGACCAGCGGCAAATTCACCATATTATTGGAAGACTGATATTTTTGATCGATGATGCGGATTGACCGGGCTGAGGTATCGGTTTTTTCGATATACCCTTTTCGAATGAGCGCCTTTAGATGCCGAACCACCCCATTTTTGGAGACAATGTCAAAAGCATCGGCAATTTCCTGGTAGCTGGGCGGGTAGCCGTGATCGACAAGGTAGTCGGCAATGTATTGTAAAATTGATTCCTGTCTTTGGGTTAACCCTTTCATTTGTAACCTCCGTACACTATTCTTAAAAAGTTGCGCCGCCACCTCCTTTTATACCAAAGGAAAACGAAGGAAGCGTATACAAGCGTTTACGTAAATTTAAGAGCAATCTGGTTAAAAAGTCAAGCAATAAGTTCAAAATAGTTGAATTTTTGTATACTATTTTTATATCTGATCTCGTTCTTTAATGTTTGTAAATATTTTGGTATTCTTGGCGGGCAAGGTTAAATTTATGGACTTATGCAAATTAAGATATTAGGCAGCGGCACTTCTATGGGTGTCCCAATGGTGGGATGCAATTGTCAGGTTTGCCAATCAAATGACTCAAGAGATAAACGGACAAGAACCTCAGTTTTAGTCGAACAAAATGGCGCCTGTATCCTCATCGATACCTCTTCGGATTATCGCCAGCAAATGCTGCGCGCCGGCATAACGGATTTGGATGCGGTGATTTACACTCATTATCACGTTGATCATATTTTAGGAATGGATGATCTTCGCAGCCTGAATATTCTTCACAGAAAGAGCATTCCCATCTATTCCTCGCTGGAAACCATGCGGATAATTAAGAGAGTTTTTGCATACACCTTTTCCGATAACGCCTTCCTCTCTGATATTCCAAAAGTTGTCCCCAATGTCATAGATTCCAAACCGTTTGTGGTTAAGGAGGTGGAGATTATTCCCATACCGCTGCTGCATGGCAAATTGCCAATTTTTGGGTTTCGAATCGGGGATTTTGCCTATTGCACCGATGTCAGTCAAATTCCGGAATCTTCCTACGAGCTATTACAGAATCTGAAAATTTTGGTTTTGGGCGCGCTGCGTTATAAGACGCATCCTACCCATTTTTCCATAGAAGAAGCGCAGCATGAGGCAAAACGAATAGGGGCGCAGGAGACTTTTTTTACCCACTTATCGCATTCGGTATCTCATAGCAGAACGGAAAGCGAATTGCCGGAAGATGTTCATCTGGCTTATGATGGGCTACGCCTAACAATTGGCGAGTAACATGGCGGATTCATTTTCGAAAAGCATATTTTCTCAAGTTTTAAAGCTGACGCAGCATTCGGCGATTTACGCCGTCAGCTCGGTCGTGCAAAAACTCCCCGGTTTAATTCTGCTTCCCGTCTATACCAACACCGCTTATCTGCCATCCCGCAGTGATTTTGGCGACTACGCCTTGATCTTTACTTTTATAGCATTCATGTATTTTGTGTATTTATATGGCATGGACTCAGCCCTGATGCGGTACTTTTTCCTTGGTGGGTATGACCGTAAGACAGTCTTCTCATCCATTTCAATTATGCTTATAGTTACCGGGGCCGGGGTGACTGTTCTAATCATTCTTTTTAGCCCAGCCCTTGCCGGGTTAATTTTGAAAAGCGAGAGTTATAAGCCATTTGTCATACTGGCCGCCCTCATCCTATTTTTTGATTCAATCGGCAATTTGCCGTTTATTATTTTGCGGGCAGAAGAAAAATCGGTTCAATTTACTTTGTTCAGGGGGTTACGTTTTGTGCTGGAATTGGTCTTCAATATTTTGTTCGTCGTGTTTTTGCGCAAAGGCGTAATTGGAATATTGTATGCAAATTTAGCCGCCGCCACTATCAACCTGCTGATAATGGCTCCAATTATATTCAGATATTTTAAACCCTCAATCAATTGGACGCTTTGGAAAGAGATGCTTCGCTTTGGACTTCCTTTCTTACCTAACGGGATCGCCTATGTCACTATTGAAACTGTGGATCGATTTTTGGTGCAGGAATATTTAGGAAAAGATGCAGTCGGCCTGTACAGTCCCAATTATAAATTCGGTACGGCATTGCTGATGCTGGTGATTGCATTCAGAAATGCCTGGCAGCCCTTTTTCCTGAAAATTGCCGATCAGCCAAATGCAAAGGAAATCTATTCCAAAGTTTTGAGCTATTTTGTGATTTGCGCCGGTTTCATTACCCTGGCAGGAACCTATTTTATAAAGGATGTATTGACTCTGCACTACTTTAGCCGTTTTTATATTCTGGGGCCGGAATACTGGGAAGGTATCCCGATCATTCCGATAATATTCTTATCCTATTTCTTTTTTGGGATTTATGTGATTCTAACGCCCGGTTTTTATATTGAAAAGAAGAGCGCTCTTATGATCGTCTTTACCGGGAGCGGTGCCGCAGTGAATATTATGGCTAACATTATTCTGCTGCCGAAGCTTCATATTTGGGGAGCCGCCATCGCAACTTTGGCCAGTTATTTTATGATGGCGCTAACAATTTATATTGTTTCTAACAAGATTTTCCCAATCGAAATCGAATGGGATAGAATCTTAAAAATGTGTATTCCGATGGCAGCATTGATGCTTTTATTTTATCAATTTGAATTGACAATCTTTGCCCGTTTGTTGATAATTGCAGCGACCCTGATTTATTCATATTTCTTTGTCCTTCGGCGATCAGAACGATATGTCTTGAAAGAGAGAATTGTCAAGGTCAAAAATAAGGCGGAATGAATGGGTGAAACGAAGTTAAACATTGCTTTTCTTTGGCACCAGCACCAGCCTTATTATAAGAATCGCGAAGGGTATTTTCAGATGCCCTGGGTACGTTTTCACGGTGTGAAAGACTACCTGGACATGATTCTTCTCTTGAAGGAATTTCCTAATGTTAAACAGAACATTAACCTGGTTCCCTCCTTATTACTTCAAATAAATGATTATGTGGAAAAAGGGGTGAAGGACAATGTATGGATACTAAGCGAAAAGCTTGCACCGGATCTCAATCTTAAAGAGAAAAGAACCATATTGAATAATTTCTTCATGGCGAATTACGAAAGCATGATCAAGCCCTACAACCGTTACCATGAGCTCTTTTTGAAGATACATGAGGAGCTGGCAAACCTCCCGTCTGATGAGCAGCTAAGGTTTCTCAGCGAGCAGGAATTCAGAGATTTGCAGGTGTGGTACAATTTAATCTGGGTTGGAATGATAAGCCGGGAGCGCCCGGTAATTAAAAGGCTGTTCGATAAAGCAGCGCATTTTTCAGAAGAGGACAAGAAACTGCTTCTCAATGAACACCTCAAAATAATGTCCGAAATCATCCCGACTCATCGGGAATTATGGCAGTCCGGTCAAATCGAACTCGCTACTTCTCCCTTTTACCATCCGATCTTGCCTTTGTTAATAGACACGAAAATGGGAAAAGCATCCGATCCTAATATTAGCTTGCCGTCTCATTTTTCTCACCCGGAAGACGCTGAAGTGCAGTTGGAGCGCGGATTGGCTTATTTTGAGAAGTTGTTTGGAGGTAAACCGGTAGGAATGTGGCCCTCGGAGGGAAGCGTTTCGGAAGAGGCGGCGGAACTGCTTATGAAACAAAATCTAAAGTGGATAGCAACCGATGAAGGTATTTTAGAAAAGAGCCTGGGCAAGACGTTCGACCAAACAAGTATTTATCGACCTTATCAACTCAAAAAAGAATCGCGAACGCTAAACATTTTTTTCAGGGATCATTATCTTTCCGATGCGATTGGATTTGTATATTCCAACTGGGATGCGGACAACGCAGTAAGTGATTTCGTTTCCCGGCTGATTTCGATCCGCAAAAAAATTGTCGAGAAGAGTGGCGAGTCGGCATTGCGGAATCATATTGTCTCGGTAATACTGGACGGCGAGAACTGCTGGGAATATTATGAAAATGACGGACGAACTTTTTTGAGAAAATTGTATGCCCGGCTTTCCACAGAGCCATTAGTGAAGACTGTTACTTATAGTGAATTTTTAGATAAGTCTCTGAATGTTCCGAAATTGCCAAGACTTCACCCGGGTAGTTGGATTAACAGTAATTTTAATATATGGATTGGTTCAGAGGAGGACAATCGCGCCTGGGATCTATTGAAGAATGCCAGAGACTTTCTTGTTAAGAAAGAAAACGAGGAATCTTACCTCCCCGAAACAATAAGAGAGGCCTGGGAGAAGATTTTCATTGCCGAGGGTTCCGATTGGTGCTGGTGGTATGGCGATGAACATTCCTCCAGTCAGGATTTGGAATTTGATCTCTTATTCCGGCAGCATTTGATAAGAGTCTACGAAATATTTGGCGAAGAAGCCCCAATTGAGCTTTACCAGTCCATTAAGCATAAACATTACCAGCGGTTTGCCTCAAAAAGTCCCACGCATCTTATTACGCCTCAAATAGACGGCCGCTCCTCCCATTTTTTCGAATGGAACGGCGCGGCAGTATATGACGGAAGCGTCCTCCCGCAAAGCGCGATGCACCAGGTTTCCAGAAGTATCGATAAGTTTTATGTCGGCTTTGATATCAAAAAATTATATCTCAGAATTGACTTTTTATCAAAGCCCGACCCCCTTTATGAGTACGTCGTCTCAATCAAAACGCCGAAACCCATGACAATTGTACTGTCACCGTTAAAGGGGATTATTGAGAAGGTGGTGCATCAGAACGGATCGTACAGTAAAACTAATTTAGATCCGTCATTAAAACTGGATTTGCTTCTGGAAGCGGCAATCGCCTTTAAGGATTTGGATTTAAAGCCCGGGGAGTCCCTTGGTTTTCAGTTGCAAATCAAACAGCGGAATCAAATCGTGGAGGCGTTTCCCAGTATGAATATTATTGAAATCGAAGTGCCGGATGAGAATTATGACCTTCGGGAATGGTCGGTGTGATATTATTTGACACCGAAGAACACAAAAAAAAAGCGTTGAAGTTTAAGGTTTGAAGTTCATTATGCTGTTAACCTAAAACCTGAACATCAAACATCTCGCCAAAGGAGAGTCGCCGAGGTGACAAACTTACGGGCTATCAGATTTCAAATGCCTTTTTTGAATTTGAGCAATCACAAAATCTTCGGTGTGCTTCGGTGTTTAATGATAATCTAGGAATTTGCCTTGAAATTGGATCTAAGCCAGGAATTGTCTCTCCGTTTTGACTCCCTCTATCAATGGTTGAATAGAAAATATCAGCTTGAGTTAATAACGCAGGAAATTGCCGGGCACACATTCCGGGT
>Ga0209536_100003951_pt1 | contig 23573 bp, 19 predicted proteins | sample DeeMarSeWOR28_12_FD_187461 | JGI IMG/M metagenome (GOLD analysis project Ga0209536, IMG submission 187461) | Marine sediment microbial communities from White Oak River estuary, North Carolina - WOR-2-8_12 (SPAdes) (version 2) | ecosystem: Environmental > Aquatic > Marine > Intertidal zone >...
CAGGTCGTGATCGACGGCTGGCACAAGCTGATCCTGCCCGGCACGACGCGACCGCGCCGCGCCCACGCCGCGGCCCCCGAGGCGCCGGCCCGCAGGAGCCGTATCGGGCCGGGCGCCTTCCGACCGGTCCACGCCGAAAGGATCCGGTCGACCACGACGGCCGTGCCCCCGGCGAGCAGCTCGTCGGCACTCGGCATCGCGAGGTGATCCTCACGGCGGCTCGGCAGCTGCTCGGAGGCTCGCCGCTCGGCCAGTCCCCGAATCGATCGTTTCGGAGCGGGCGTGGAGCGCGCCCGCTCGAGGGCGTGCCCGAGGTGGTACCAGAACGTCTTCTTGGCGGCCATCTACTGCGAGGTTGGAGTCGGTGGCCGGGAAGATTGGCGCCACCTCTCCGCGTTTTCAAGCGAAGAGGGTCGGGGCTCGTGCCGGTCGTCGCCATCGCCGCCTGTCTGGCCGGGCCCGGGACACCGGGGCTCGCTGCGCAGGCGCCGGACGAGGCCTGGCGCACCATCACCACGGAGCACTTCCGCGTCACCTTTCCCGAGCGCCTCGAGGCGCTCGGGCGGAAGGCCGCCGATCGATCGGAGCGTGCCTGGCAGAAGCTGTCGGAGCATTTCATCGAGCCCCCGGACGGGACGATCGACGTCCTCCTCACCGACCACACCGACGTGTCGAACGGCTTCGCCCAGGTGACCCCGTCGAACCGGATCACGATCTTCGCCAGGCCGCCGGTCGACCAGATGTCCATCGGTCACAACGACGAATGGCTCGAGCTCGTGATCACGCACGAGCTGGGCCACATCGTCCACCTCGATCACGTGACCAACCCGATCGGCAAGGCGGCCCGGGCCGTCTTCGGGCGCGTTTCATTGGACTGGCCCTTCTTCCCCGAGCTGGGCACGCCTCGATGGCTCATCGAGGGACTCGCGACGTGGTACGAGTCGCGTCTCACGGACGCGGGTCGCATCCGCGGCACGTTCCTCGAGATGCAGATCCGCACGGCCGTGCTCGAGGGTCGCTTCGAGAACATCGGCCAGGCCTCCGGCGCCTCTCCGCTGTGGCCGGCCGGAAATCGCTCGTACGCCTACGGTTCCCTCTTCTTCGAGTTCCTCCTCGACCGGCACGGTGAGGACAAGATGGCCGCCCTGGCGGACGCGATCGGCGGCCAGTGGGTTCCGTACCGGCTGGACGCCGCCGGTCGGCACGCGCTCGGCGTCTCGCTGAGCGACGAGTGGGAGGCCTGGGCCGACTCCCTCCGCGCCACTTACGCGGACCTCGACGAGCGGCTCGAGCGATTCGGACCGATCACCGAGCCGGAACGGCTGACGGAGGGTGCCCGGTGGGGGCTCTATCCCGCGTCCTCTCCCGACGGCCGATGGCTGGCTTACACGCGCGCCGACGGGCGATCCGACACCCAGCTGCGCGTGCGGGACGTTGCGTCCGGAGAGGTCCGGTCGCTCGGCCGCACCAACGGGCTCGCGACCTTCTCGTGGACGCCCGACGGGGAGCTTCTGGTCAGCCAGCTGGAGCTCGACGACCCGTATCGATCGTACGGCGACCTGTACTTCTTCGATCTGGACGGCTCCGAGCGCCGACTCACCCGCGGCCAGCGCCTCGCTCAACCCAGCGTTGCCCCGGACGGATCGCACGCCGTGGCGGTCCAGCAGGGAGACGGGACGAACGGGCTCGTGATCGTCGAGCTCGAGGAAGGGTCGGTGACGTCGCTCGTCGCTCCGGACCCCGAGGTCCACTGGGCCTTCCCTCGCTGGTCGCCGGACGGCCGATGGATCGCGGCCTCGCGGTGGAGCCCGGGGGCCCGCCACGACGTCGTGCTGCTGGACGCCGGAACCGGGGAGGTCGTAGAGCTCGTGACCGACGACCGGGCGCTGGACCTCGCTCCGGCGTGGAGCCCGGACGGGCGCTGGCTGGTCTGGGCCTCGGATCGGAGCGGTGTCTTCAACATCCTGGCCGCCGAGATCGAGACGGGGACCGGGCAGGCGTCCGAGCCCGTCGCGCTGACGAACGTCCGCACGGGTGTCGCGTACCCGTCCGTCGACCCCGAGGGCCGAAGCCTGTTCGTCTCCGGCTACCATGTCGACGGCTGGGATATCGAGCGCATCCCCTTCCAGCCCGACGGCCGCAGTCTGGCGGAGCCGGCGGTCGACCGGTTCGCACCGACGATCGAGCAGCCGGACCGCGGAGCGGAGGCGGGCACTGTAGACCCCTATTCGCCCCTCCCCACGCTGCGACCGACCTACTGGGAGGTGTCGTACGGGGATCCGATCGAGGTCCCCGAGGTCAGGCGCGAAGGCTCGTTCCTCCGGCGACGGCAGATCCTCGGGTTCGGTCTGGGGATACAGACCGGGGGACGGGATCTGGTGGGGCGGCACTCGTGGGGCGCCTTCGGGAGGGTGACGACGACGGGCGGCAAGTTCGAGGGCGGGGTCTCCTACGCCTTCCTGGGACTGGGCAATCCGGTCTTCTCCGTCTCCGCGGACCAGTCGTACCGCGACGGAGGTCAGTTCGTGGTCGAGCCGGATCTCGACACGCTCATCGTGCTCGAGCGGGAGCGCTCGGTGGAGGGAGCGGTCACCTTCCTCGCGCCGCGCTGGCGTCGCGACCTCAGCGTCACGCTCGGGGGCGGGTTGTCGTGGCGGAACCGGCAGCTGCTCGACGAGACCCTCGACCCGTCGGAGCAGTTCTCGCTGAACCGTGAGACCATCCGCATCGCGAACTACCGGGCTTCGCTGAACCTCAACTCGACGAGGTCGCACGCCTTCCAGATGGGGATGGCCCGGGGGGCGAGCCTCTTCCTCCTCGGCGGGCTCGAGCAGGAGCTGGCGGTACCCGATTCGCTGTCCGGGGTCCAGGGACTCGATCGGTCCCTGGCCGAAGTCCGCGCTCAGCTTCGGGGCGCCATCCCGCTCTGGGGTGGGGGATACGCACGCCACGTGCTCGCGCTCCGCGTCAGTGGTGGAGCAGCGACCGGGCCGGGGGCCGATCCGCTCCTGTATCGGGTCGGTGGTGCCTCCGGCCAGCTCGAGCCACTGACCGGGCTGGAGCTCTTCGGCGGGAACTTCCTCTTCTTCCCGTTGCGCGGATACGAGACTTCGAGCCGATTCGGGCGCTACGCCTGGAGCGCGTCGGCCGAGTACAGGTTTCCGCTGTGGCTGGTCAATCGAGGCTTGCGGGCCTGGCCGGTCCACCTGGATCGCGCCATCGGCTCGATCTTCCTGGACGCCGGGAATGCGTGGGGCCCGGACGTCTGGCCGACGGGGTTCGAGAACCCGTTGCGGACGGCGCTGGCATCGGCGGGGGCCGAGGTCACGATGGAAGTGCTCGGTTTGTACGACATCGTTCTCCGGCTGCGCGGCGGGGTCGGATTCCCGCTCGTCGAAGACGCCGGCTCCGGCGCCGCGGCGGGAAGCCCCCGGGCCTGGCTGCGGGTCGGTCTCCCCTTCTGACGTCGCTGCGACGGTCTCGACAGGAGTGCAGCTCGGGGGACCGATCGGGGCTTGCCGCCGCCGCGCCTGTGCCCGAATATAAACCGAAACCCGAGCGCTTCCGGGACCTTTCGGCGACAAACAGATGGTGCCCCATGTCACACGGTTGACCACGAGATATTGGGGTCCTAAGATGCCTGCTCCCCATATGTCGTATGGTCCGGGGACGGCTTTCCACAGCCAAAATCCACGGCGGGAGCGAGCTCCCGCCGTTTTTCAACGCCATAATCCTCCCACTTCCAACAGCTTTTCCACACGGAGCCCGTCGCGATGACCGTCGTTCACAAGCCTCTCCCCCGCAAAGAGTCCGTCATCTTCGACGACGTCCTTCCGGACGATCTTCCGCGGCCGGAGCTGACCGAGAATGCGCGGATCGTGCTCGGAAAGCGGTACCTGAAGAAGGACGAGCTCGGCGAGCCGACGGAGGAGCCGGAGGTCATGTTCTGGCGGGTCGCGCGTACCATCGCCGACGTCGATGCCGGATACGGCGCGTCGGAGTCCGCCGTCGAGGAAGTGGCGCGTCAGTTCTACGACCTCATGATCACCGGGAAGTTCGAGCCGAACTCGCCCACCCTCATGAACGCGGGTCGTCCGCTGGGGCAGCTGTCCGCCTGCTTCGTGCTCCCGGTCGAGGATGCGATCTCGAACGGCCAGAACGGGATCTACGACACGCTGCGCGCGATGGCGCTCGTCCACCAGTCCGGCGGGGGAACGGGGTTCTCCTTCTCCCGGCTGCGTCCCGAGGGCGAGCCCGTGCGGTCGACGATGGGCGTGGCTTCGGGGCCGGTCTCGTTCATGAAGCTGTACGACTCCAGCACCGACGTCGTGAAGCAGGGGGGGACCCGCCGCGGAGCCAACATGGGCATCCTCCGTGTGGACCACCCGGACATCCGCAGCTTCATCGCCTGCAAGAACGACACGACCCAGATCACGAACTTCAACATCTCCGTGGCGATCACCGACGCGTTCATGGACGCGGTGAGCAAGGGGGAGAAGTACGATCTCGTGAACCCGCGGGATGGTCGTGTGGTCGGGCAGGAGGACGCGCGCGAGATCTTCGACATGATCGTGCACGGAGCGTGGCTGACCGGTGAGCCGGGCACGTTCTTCATCGATCGCGCGAACGAGTTCAACCCCGTGCCCGAGCTCGGGAGCTACGAGGCGACCAACCCGTGCGGCGAGCAGCCGCTGCTGCCGTACGACGTCTGCAACCTCGGGAGCATCAACCTCGGGAAGTTCGTTCGGGACGATGCCGAGCTGGGTGCGGACCCGGACGAGGCCGTCGACTGGGAAGCGCTGCGGCGCGTGGTCCACCTCGCGACGCACTTCCTCGACAACGTGATCGACGCCAACGTCTACCCGCTCCAGGAGATCCACGACCTGGCGCAGAACATCCGTCGCATCGGTCTCGGCGTCATGGGTTGGGCGGACATGCTCGTTCGTCTCGGTGTTCCCTACGATTCGACGGAGGGTGTCGAGCTCGGGCGCCGCGTGATGGAGTTCGTGAACGAGGAGGCCCGCAACGCTTCCGAGAAGCTGGCGGAGACGCGTGGCGTCTTCCCCGCCTGGGCCGATTCGATCTGGGGGCCGGACAAGACGGCGGCGGTGCGAGCCCCGGGCGAGCGGATCCGTCCCGAGCGGGAGCTTCGCAACTGCAACCTCACCACCGTGGCCCCGACCGGGACCATTTCCATCTTCGCGGGCTGCTCCGGAGGGATCGAGCCGCTCTTCGCGGTCGCCTTCATGCGGAACCAGGCCGGCTCGCTCATGCCGGACGTAAACCCGGACTTCGTTCGCATGGCGAAGGAGGGAGGATGGTTCTCCGAGGAGCTGATGGAGAGGATCGCCCAGGAGGGGCACATCCACTTCGATGAAGTTCCGGAGGAGATCCAGCGCGTGTTCCGCACGGCCCACGACATCACGCCCGAGTGGCACGTGCGGATGCAGGCCGCCTTCCAGGAGCACACGGATTCGGCGATCTCGAAGACGACGAACTTCCCGCGCGAAGCGACGGAGGACGACGTCCGCCAGATCTACGAGCTCGCGTTCAGCCTCGGGTGCAAGGGCGTGACGGTCTACCGCGACGGCTCACGCGAGGGGCAGGTCCTCTCGACCGGTGCCACGGCGAAGGGCGAGGCGACGGCCGAGGTTTCGGCCGAGGTCACGGAGCTCGAGCACCAGCTCGCGGACGCCCGCGAGGAGGCCCACAACCTCCGGATCGAGATCGAGCAGCTCAAGGCGGAGCTCTCCGATCAGGACGAGACCGCCGGGGCCGCCCGCCACAAGCGCCAGCGTCCGGCCGCGCTGCGCGGCTACACCATGAAGATGATGTCGCCCCTCGGTGACCTGTACGTGACGATCAACGAGGACGTGAACGGCCGCCCCTTCGAGGTGTTCTGCACCCTGGGCAAGGCCGGTGGCGCGGCGATGGCCGATGCCGAGGCGATCGGGCGGCTGATGTCGCTGGCCCTTCGCTCCGGAATCTCGATCAGGCAGGTCAAGGAGCAGCTGCGAGGCATCTCCTGTGACCGCGCGGTCGGGCTGGGCCCGAACAAGGTGCTGTCCGTGCCGGACGCGATCGGCCAGGCGATCGAGCGCTATCTCGAGGAGAAGGAGGGCGTGCAGGAAGCCCTTCCGCTGTCGGTCGCCGCGACCCAGACGGCCGCGCAGCCCCAGCCCGTGGCCTCTCCTGCCGGTCCGGATCTGTTCGACATGGGCACCTGCCCGGATTGCGGCACGGGGCACCTCGCATTCGAGGAGGGATGCAAGAAGTGCCACGTCTGTGGCTACTCCGAGTGCGGATGAGCCACCGCGAAGGATTCGAACAAAAAGGGCCTGGCCCGGTGTAGACGGAGGGGTGACGGTTGTCACCCCTCCGTTCTGCTCTTCTCGCCATCCTGCTCGTTTCCCTGCTGCTCGACCGATGCGCCTCGTTCTCCATCTCGCCATCCACCTCTCGCTCGTAAGCCCGATCGGGGCTCAACTCGTCGGATTCGGTGATCCGATGGGCGAGGCGGACATGCTGTATCTCGCCGGAGAGCCGCGGATGTCCCTGGAGCGGCTGGAGGAGCATCTCGAAGCGGATTCGACGGACTACGACGCCCTCTGGCGTGCCGCGCGCGCGGCGGTGGTGATCGGGATCGACGAGGAGGGCAGCAGGGTCCAGAACCGCTGGCTCGACCCGGCGCTCGATTGGGCACGGCGAGCCGCCTCCGCGCGTCCCGGGGAGGTCGACGGTCTGTATTGGCGGGGCGTGTCAGCGGGCCGGCGCGCCATGAACGCGGCTCCGGGATACGCCGTCGAGCTGGCGCAGATGGTGTACGACGACGCCCACGCGATACTGGCGATCGATCCGCAACATGCGGGTGCGCACAACATGCTCGGAAAGCTCAACTACGAAGTGATGAGCATGTCGCGGGTGAAGCGTCTGGTCGCGCGGACGTTCATGGATCGCCCGTCGCTGGACGACACGAGCTGGGAGCAGGCCGAGTACCATCTCGCCAGGGCCGCCGAGCTCGCGCCCGAGCTCGTGCTCTTCCAGTTCGATGTCGCCCAGCTCTACCGAAAGCGGGGGCGGCGCGAGGAGGCGATCGGAGCCTATCTGGCTACGCTCGCGGCACCGACGGTGCACCCCACGGATCAGCGGCTCAAGGAACAGGCGATCCTGGCGCTTGCCGAGTGGGGGATCGGGACGGACACGGCGCGAGCGGTGCCCGAGGGCGGGCCGCCCGACGCCACCCGGTGAGGGCGCGCGTGGCCGTTGCCGGTGAGGCCCGCGCGCTCCTCGTCACCCTTCTCCTGTTTTCGGCTTCCTGTGCCCCGGAAGCCGAAGGGCCTACGCCGGGGCGCCCCAGCTTCGACGGGGCGGTCGCGATGGAGCTGGTTCACGCGCAGGTCGACTTCGGTCCGCGCATCCCGGGAACCGACGGGCATGCCGCGCAGCTCGCGTGGATGCTCGCGAGGCTCGACTCGTTGGCGCCGGTCGTGCAGGCCGACACGTTCACGCACGTGACGTCCACCTCGGCGGACACGCTGACGCTGGTCAACGTGCTGGCGCGCTTTCGGCCGGACGCAACCCGAAGGATCGTGCTGCTGGCGCACTGGGACACGCGTCCCACGGCGGACGCGGATCCGGATCCTGCACGGCGCTCGCTTCCCGTTCCGGGAGCGAACGACGGCGCGTCCGGCACCGCCGTCCTGCTGGCGCTCGCGGAGCTCCTGGGGGAATCGCCCCCTCCCCTCGGCGTCGATCTTCTCTTCGTCGATGGGGAGGACTACGGTCCGGGAGTCGACGACATGCTGCTCGGAGCGCGCCGCTACGCCGAGACCGTGGACGAGGCCGACCGCCCCCTCTACGGCGTTCTGCTCGACATGGTCGGGGATGCGGACGCACGCTTCCCGGTGGAAGGCATCTCGGCGCAGGCGGCCGGCGTCGTCGTCAGCAAGGTCTGGAGGGCGGCCGAGCGTCTCGGCTATGAAGATCAATTCCCGGCGGCCGTGGGGCGCGACCTGACGGACGACCACGTGCCGCTCATCGAGGCGGGGATCCCCACGGCCGACGTGATCGACTTCACGTACGGGCCGGGAAACGCCTACTGGCATACGACGGAGGATCTGCCCGACAAGCTGAGCGCGGAGACGCTGGGCATGGTCGGGGAGGTCATGACCGAGCTCGTCTACTCCGGAGGTTGAGGAAGCGCGGCCCGCGGTCTGCAGGAGTGCCACCGCCGGACCGCGGACCACTCCTTGGCGCGCGCTCGCACGACCGTCAGATTCTGCGCGCAGTGTCCAAGCGGGTTTCCGGAGGAGCCATCGTGTCGAAATCGCAGAACGTCCGCGTCGCCGTCGTGCAGGCTGCAGGTGCCCCGTTCGACCCGGGCGCCGCCGTCGAGACCGTCTGCATGCAGACCGCCGAGGCGGCAGGGGAGGGCGCCTCGCTCGTGCTCTTCCCCGAGGCGTTCGTGGGTGGCTACCCCTGGGGGCTCGCGTTCGGGACGGCGGTCGGAGGGCGATCGGAGGCGGGACGCCGCACGTGGGAGCGGTACTGGGGCTCGTCCATCGAGATCCCGGGACCCGAGGTCGACCAGATGGCGGAAGCCGCGCGCTCAGCCGGCGTGCACCTGTGCGTCGGCGTGATCGAGCGCGACAGCACCTACAGCGGCGGGACACTCTACTGCACGCTTCTCTACCTGGGGCCCGACGGAACCGTCCTGGGCAAGCACCGCAAGCTGAAGCCCACGGCGGCCGAGCGACTCATCTGGGGCGAAGGCGACGGGAGCACGATGCCGGTCATCGAGGCACCGTTCGGCCGGATCGGGGGACTGATCTGCTGGGAGAACTACATGCCGCTGGCGCGCATGGCGATGTACGCCAAGGGCGTGCAGATCTATCTGGCGCCGACGGCGGATGCGCGGGAGCGCTGGCAGGCCACGCTGCGGCACATCGCGCTGGAGGGCCGCTGCTTCGTGCTCGGGTGCAACCAGTACGTGCACCGAGACATGTACCCCGAGGACCTCGAGACGCGGGAAGAGCTCGAAGCGTGGCCCGAGACGCTTTCGGCCGGGGGCTCCGCGATCTACGGCCCCCTGGGGGAGGAGCTGGCGGCTCCGCTCTGGAACGAGGCCGGCATCGTGTACGCCGACCTCGACATGACCGCGATCGCGCGCAGCAAGTTCGACTTCGACGTCACCGGACACTATGCGCGCCCGGACGTCTTCCGGCTCACGGTCGACGACAGCCCCCACCCTCCGGTCGGCTGAGCCGTCGCCGACGACCTACCACTCGATCGAGCCCTGCCGGGTCGTGTCGATTTCCTTGCCCTCTCCCCCCTGCAGGAGCACCTGCTCGATCTGCTCGTAGAGGAAGGCGCGTGACTTGGGCTCCCGGGGATCGAGGCCGTAGTGGTTGATCAGCAGCGTCTGATGCTGCAGCCACTCCTTCCAGCAGTTCGCGCAGATCTCGGCCTGAATCCGCGTTCCGAGCTCGCTCCGGAACGGAGGCTTCTCCAGGGCAGGTGAGCCGGCTCCGCAGCGACGGCACGCGAGGGATTCAGTGGTCATGACGGCCAGTCATTCGAAGGGGACGGAGAGGCGGGTACCCGGCTCCGTTCGGCCGGGTCCATGCGTGGACTGCGCGGGGAGGCATCGCTATTTTTTCAGGCTGTCTCATCGACCGTGTTCAAAACAGGCTGCACGATGGCTTTGACAAAGAAGCAACTCGATCACCTGGAGCAGCGCCTGCTCGACGAGAGGGCGCGCGCGCTGAAGGCTCTGGGGCTCTTCGACCAGCTGACCCAGGCCGATCGGGACTCCAGCGACTCCGACTTCTCCGCCTACACCGACCACATGGCCGATCAGGGCACGGAGGCGCAGGAGCGGGAAAAGGCGGCTGCGTTCGCGACCAAGGAAGGGCGGTACCTCTATCGTCTGGAGGAGGCGCTACGACGGCTGTACGCCGCTCCCGAAAGCTTCGGCACGTGTCATACGTGTGGCGCGGACGTCGGCTTCGAGCGCCTCGATGCCCTGCCGCACGCCCGCTACTGCATCGACTGCAAGCGCAAGGAAGAGTCGGCGGCCTAACCTGAGCGGAGGTTTCTCACCGGGTCCTGCGCCTGGCTCCGCAGGATCTCCAGCAGCGGCGCGCCGATTACGTCGGCCTTCCAGCGCCGCATCCCCTCGACCGCCAGCAGCTCATCGGTCGTGGACGGCGCTGCCCGGGCGATCTCGAGCAACATCGCGTTCGAGAGAAGCGTGCCCTTGGGCAGGCCGATCTGATCGGCCTTCCGGTTGCGGACAGCCTTGAGGCTCTCGACCAGCGCCTCGAGCTCGGGGGGTGGTCGGGGCGGGCCCCGCCGGGCGTTGCGGGGGTAGGGGACGAGCTCCTCCTCGGGCATCTCGGAGACCGCACGTAGACGCCGGAGCAGCTCCTTGCCCTCGTCACGGGCCAGTCTCCGCGGGAAGCCCTGCACCTCGGTCAGCTCCTCCACGCGCCTGGGTCGTCGTCCGACGGCCTCGATGAGGGGCTTGTCCCCGATGACCCGGAACGGTGCGCGGTCCTGGGCGCGGGCGATCTCGTCTCGCCACAGCAGGGCCTGCCGGATCGCGGTGACGTGTCTCGCCGGGAGGTCGCGCGCTCCCTTCACGCGAAGTACGGGGTCCTCCGGTTCTTCGACCTCCGTCGCCCCGTCCGAGACCTCTTCCAGGGCACGGCATTCCTCGAGAACCCAGGACGTTCTGTCGCGGCTCTCGATCTCCTCGGACAGGATATCGGTGAGTCGCTCGAGGTAGCGCGTGTCGTCGGCCGCATACTCGAGCATTCCGTCGCTAAGCGGTCGCGCGGCCCAGTCGGCCCGCTGGTGCTTCTTCGAGAGCTTCACGCCGAGACGGGACTGGAGCAGGGACGAGAGGCCGAGCGCCTCTTCGCCGAGGAGCGCGGCCTGAATCTGTGTGTCGACGAGGCCGTGGAGCCGAATCCCCAGGTCTCGACTCAGGAGTCGGAGATCGAAGTCGGCGCCGTGCATGACCACGCCCACGTCTTCGCGCTCGAGCGGACGGCGCAGGATCTCTGTCGGATCGAACGCGAGAGGATCGACGACATACGTCCGCTCTCCCACGCTGATCTGAAGGAGGCAGAGACGGTCGGAATAGCGGTGGAAGCCCGCCGCCTCGCAGTCGAGCGCGAAGCGCCTCGCAGACGCGAGGTCCGAAATCAGGCCCTCGGCCTCGCCGTGGGACTGGACGTGAATGTGACTCATGCGTGTCCGGCGGAAGGGATGAACAACCGGAAGGAAAACATCCGGAGCCCCGGGCGCCACCCCCGGGTGTTGCCCGCGTTCTCGGGCTGCGCGACAATTCGAGCGCCCTCGTTCGAGAAGCCCCCTTCGCCGACCGGCACTCATGCTTCGTACCAAGGTCGTCTGCACGCTGGGCCCGTCGAGCTCCGACCCCGAGACGGTACTCGCGATGGTGCAGGGCGGTATGAATCTCGCCCGCATCAACATGTCGCACGGCTCGCGGGACGATCACCGCGCGTCGATCGAGACGGTTCGTGACGCCTGCTCCGAGGTGGGACGCCCGGTCGCCGTCCTCGTGGATCTGGCGGGTCCGAAGATCCGGGTCGGCGAGCTGGACGAGCCGATCGAGCTCGCTCGCGGGAGCACGGTGACGCTGGCGCCCGAGGCCACCGCACGTCCCGGCGAGATCCCGACCACCTATGCCCCTCTCGCCGAGGAGATCCGCGCGAACGACAGCGTCCTGATCGACGACGGGCTGCTCGAGCTGCGGTGCTCCGGCACTGACGGGGACCGGACCTTTCTCGAAGTGCTTCGCGGGGGGCTTCTCAAGAGTCGCAAGGGGATCAACCTGCCGTCCGTCAACGTCAAGGCTCCGTCCCTGACCGAGAAGGATCTGGACGATCTGGACTTCGCGCTCGAGATGGGCGTCGAGTACCTCGGCCTCTCCTTCGTCCGTACTCCGGAGGACGTGGTCGACCTCAAGCAGCGGGTGGCCGGCCGAGCGCTCGTCGTGGCCAAGGTCGAGAAGGTCCAGGCCCTCCAGGCGATCGAGGAGATCCTCGCGGAAACGGACGCGGTCATGGTCGCGCGCGGAGACCTCGGGGTCGAGCTTCCCTTCGAGCGGGTCCCGCTCGCGCAGAAGCGCATCATCCAGCTGGCCAACTACTACGGGCGCCCCGTCATCACGGCGACCCAGATGCTCGAATCGATGATCGAGAACGCCCGGCCCACTCGTGCCGAGGCGTCCGACGTGGCGAATGCGATCCTCGACGGATCCGACGCGGTCATGCTGTCGGGCGAGACGGCCGTGGGGCAGTACCCGCTCCAGGCCGTCGAGGCGATCGGGCGCATCGCGACCGAGATCGAGAGGAGCGGCTTCCTAGAGCGCGGGCCCCGCTATCTGACACGCCCGGGAATGTGGACGCGGAGCGGCGCGAGCCGACGTGAACATGCCGTCGCCGCAGCGACCGTGAACGCCGCGCGGCAGATCAGCGCCCCGGCGATCGTCGTGATCACGCGGTCCGGCTTCTCGGCTCGCCTCGTGTCTTCGTACCGCCCACCCGTGCCTGTCTTCGCGGTCACCACGGAGCCTGCGACCTACCGGCAGCTGGCTGCCGTGTGGGGGGTGCACCCGGTGCTCGCGACGGACGTGGAGGTGACCTACGAGGCGCTGTCTGCCTATGGGAGGCGTGCCGTGGTCGAGTCGGGGGTCGGGGAGGTCGGGGCGTCGGTGGCGATCACCGCCGGTTTCCCTTTCCACGAGTCGGGCTCGACCAACAACATGCGGCTGGACCGCCTGTAGGCCGATGGGGGACGGTGCGGTGCCGTGCGTCTGACCTTCCTGGGAACCGGGACCTCGTTCGGGGTGCCGGTCGTCGGCTGCGACTGCCCGGCCTGCTCTTCGGACGATCCCCGGGACCGGCGGACCCGCCACGCCGCGATGCTCGATCTCGACGGGGGGCGGCTGCTCGTGGACACGCCCCCCGAGCTCCGGCTCCAGCTCATCGAGGCCGGCGTGTCTCGGATCGATGCCGTGTGGTTCACGCACATCCACGCGGACCACATCCACGGGATCGACGACCTGCGGGTCTTCACCGTCCGACACGGAGACATGCCGGCCTACGTACCGGCCGAGTACGTCGATCCGATGCAGGCGCACTTCCGCTACATCTTCGACGACGCCTTTCAGCCGCCCGAGGGGAGCTCCAAGCCCCGGATCCGAATCGAGCCCTTCCAGCCCGGAGGGGATGTGGCGCTCCTCGGCCGATCCTTCACCCCCGTGGCCGTCCCGCACGGCGGGGTGACGGTCTACGGCTTCCGCGTGGGGGGGCTGGGATACGTGACCGATGCGAAGACGCTTCCCCCCGCCGCCATGGACACGCTCCGCGGCGTGGACGTCCTCGTCCTGAACGCGCTCTGGTTCGGCCGCACGCACGGGTCGCACTTCAACATCGAAGAGGCGATCGAGGCTGCCCGCGCGGTCGGAGCCCGACGAACCTACCTGACCCACCTCACGCATCGTGTCACACACGCGGAGCTGCTCGACCGACTGCCCGACGGGGTGCTGCCCGCGCACGACGGACTCACCGTGGAGATCGAATGATGGATGCGGTACGGCTCGACTACGGCAACCTGATGGCGACGCGAACGAACGGCGGCGTTGCTCCGGATCGCCTCTCCTCCGATCTCGCCGAGCGCTTCCGAGCGGTCCACGCCGCGGTCGAGGCGCAGCGCGCGGAGGGCGTGCTCGGCTTCCTGGATCTCCCATACGCGGCCGACACCGTGGACCGGGTCGTCGAGCTGGCAGACGGATTCGCGCAGTGGTTCGAGGACGTGGTCGTGCTGGGGATCGGCGGATCGGGACTCGGGGCCATGGCGCTCAAGGAGGCGCTCCTCGGCCCATTCTGGAATGCCAGGAGCGACGAGGAGCGGGAGCACTTCCCGAGGCTGCACGTCGTCGACAATCCGGATCCTCACACCTTCGGCGCGCTCCTGGACCGGCTGGATCCGGCACGAACCATGTTCAACGTGGTGAGCAAATCGGGCGCGACCGCGGAGACGATGGCGCAATACCTCGTGGCGCGAGCATGGATCGAGTCCGCGGTGGACGGCGACAAGGCCCGGGGGCACTTCCTCTTCACGACCGATCCGGCGCGGGGGGCACTCCGGCAGATCGGCGAGGCCGAGGACATTCCCATGCTCCCGATTCCCGAGAACGTCGGGGGACGCTTCTCGGTCCTCTCGCCGGTGGGGTTGCTGCCGGCGGCGGTCTGCGGTGTCGACCCGAAGGAGCTCCTCGCCGGGGCGGCGATGATGGACGAGCGCTGTCGCTCCGACGCGCTCGAACGTAATCCGGCCGGCATTCTGGCCTCGCTTCTGCACGCGTACGATCAGGAAGCCGGGCGACACATCCACGTCATGATGCCCTACGCGGACCGGCTGCGGCCGGTGGGGCTCTGGTTCCAGCAGCTCTGGGCCGAGAGCCTGGGAAAGACCGAGCGTCTCGACGGTGGATCCCGGCCGACCGGACCCACTCCGGTGGCGGCGCTGGGAGCCACCGACCAGCACTCCCTTCTCCAGCTGCTGATGGAAGGGCCGCACGACAAGGTCGTCCTCTTCGTCGGCGTCGAAGACGTGGGGCTGGACGTTCCGATTCCCGAGCGTCATCCGGGGATCCCGTCTCTCGCGTATCTCGGGGGGCACTCGCTCGGGCATCTCCTGGACGTCGAGCGATCGGCCACCGCCGAGGCGCTCCGCCGGGAGGGTCGACCGAACGGCACGCTCCTCCTGCCGCGCGTCGACGCCCACGCCCTCGGGCAGCTTCTCATGCTGCTTCAGATCGCCACGGTGTATGCGGGCGCCCTCTACGACCTGAACCCTCTCGACCAGCCGGGTGTCGAGCTCGGAAAGCGACTCACCTACGGCCTCCTGGGCCGGGAGGGGGCGGAGCGCCCCTCGATGGAAGAGCCCGACCCGGCGTGGATCCTGTGAGCCGACGCAACGCCCACGGCGGCTTCGATGAGGGGGTGTTCGGGGCGGCGGATGCCGACCGGGGCCGCGGGAGTTATTTTGTTCCCATAAGGCCGTGGAGCGGGTCGAGCGTGGCCCATCGGAGAGAGACATGAGAGATCGCGACGACGTCCCCTACATCGTCATCGAGCGCGAGACCGGCGCTGGTGTCGGCTCCTTCCTGCTCGGCGCCATGGTCGGAGCGGGCCTGGCGCTGCTGTTCGCGCCCCGAACCGGAGAGGAGACGCAGGAAGAGCTCAAGGAGCAGGCGCAGAAGCTGCGCATCGCCGCCGAGGAGCGTGTGCGTGCGGCCCAGCGCCAGCTGGAGGAGCGCCTCGACGAGGCTCGCGAAGGCGTCTCGTCGCGGTACGACGAGGTGCGTGACGCGGTGAAGGCCGGGCGGGAAGCAGCCATCGCGGCGCGTACGGACCTGGAAGACAAGCTCGAGCGGTCGAAGGCGGCCTACCGCGCCGGTGTCTCGGCTGCCCGTGAGACCGTGGAGGCCGGGGCGGAAGAAGCCGAGGGCTGATTCCGTGAGCGGTCCGGGCCCTCGCACCGAGAAGCCCCGACACCACAAGCTCGAGCACCGCTTTCGAGAGTTCGTCCGTCGTCTCGCGGAGAAGTGCGACGACGACGAGATCTTCTTCATGGCGGGGGCCATCGCCTTCAACCTGGTCCTCGCCATCTTCCCGCTCGTGATCCTGGGGATCGGAATCCTCGGGTTCGTGCTGGCCCGGTTCGGCGACCCGGCCGAGCACGTTCTCTCCCTGCTCACCGGGAACCTGCCGCAGGGGGCCGGACTCGAGCTCACCGCCTTCGTCGAGCGGCTCACTGCAGGGCTGCTGGCCAGGCGCACGGGATACACCATCGCGGGCTCGGTCTTTCTGTACTGGGTCGCGACGCGGCTCTCCGGCTCGCTCCGAGTCGCGCTGCGCGAGATCTTCGACATCGGCTCGAAACGAAACCCCGTGCACGCGAAGCTCTTCGATATCGTCGCGGTTCTGGTGGGCTTCGTGCTGCTCGCCGCCAACCTCGGGATCACGCTCGCGATCACCACGGGGGTGAAATACGGAGGGACGGCGTTCGGTGTCGGCGGCGCCGGGCTCAGCTCCCTCGAGCGCCTGATCGGCTACGGGCTCTCCTTCGTGTCCATATGGATTCTGCTCCTTCTGCTGTACCGATACGTTCCCTACCGGCCGATCGAGCGTCGCACGGCGATCGTCGCCGCCACCTTCACAGCTATGGCCCACGAGACGCTCAAGTTCGGCTTCTCGTGGTATGCGACGGAGGTCGCGAACTACGGGTCGACGCTGGGCAACCTGGCCACCGTCGCCGTCTTCTTCTTCTGGATCTATTACGAATCGCTAGTGTTTATCCTGGGAGGCGAAATCGCTCAGGTGTCCACGATGAGAAAGGCGAGCCGCGTGGGGATCGTGACCTTCGAGGACGGCTCGTGAGGAGGGGGCGGTGAGCGGGTCGGAGCCTCGCAAGGTGGTCGCTCGGAATCGAAAAGCTCGCCACGAGTACGAGATCCTCGACACCTTCGAGGCGGGAATGGCGCTGAAGGGCCCCGAAGTGAAGTCTCTGCGCGCCGGTAACGTCTCGTTTCAGGACGCGTTTGCCCGGGTCGATGGAGGTGAGGTCTGGCTGCACAACCTGCACATCAGTCCGTACGAGCAGGCGAATCGCTTCAACGAGGATCCCGTCCGTACGCGACGTCTGCTCCTGAACCGCAACGAGATCCGCCAGCTCACGGTGAAGACCGAAGAGAAAGGCCTCACGCTGGTGCCGCTCGAGATCTACTTCGTGCGCGGATACGCGAAGCTGACTCTCGCGGTTGCGCGCGGCAAGAAGCTCCACGACAAGCGCGAGACGCTGAAGCGCCGGCAGCAGGACCGGGAAGCCAGGCGCGCCATGGAGCGTGGATGACGGTCCGGTTCGCCCTCGGGGTCTGCCTCGTCCTCGTCGGCTCCGCATCCGGGATCGAAGCGCAAGCCGCGCCGCGACTCGGTTTGGAGCGTGAAGACGGCTCGACTCTCTCGTTCACGGTCGGGCTCGACCGCGGGTACGCCGTGGTTCCGCTCTCCGTGCTGGACGAGCTCGGGTGGAGCGTCGCGGAGGAGGACGGCTCGATCGTGCTCTCCGCGGCGGACGAGATCACCGTGTCGATGCGGACGATGTCCCCCTATTTCCGCTGGGACGGGGTCGTCCTGCAGATGACCGACCCCCCGTATCGGGCGGGGGGGCGGACGTACGTCCCCGTCCAGTTCCTCACGGACTTCCTGCCCCGCAGGCTCCCGGGCCTCTACGAGTTCGACGGGGAGCGATCCGTACTTCGGGCCGGGGACGTGTCGCTCCTGCCCGGGGGCGGTTTGATGCTCCTCTCGGATCGCACGGTCGAGGAGGAGGCGATCGCCCCGGTCTTTCCAGTCCACGACGTGCGCGTCGTCATCATCGATCCCGGGCACGGTGGCGCCGACCCGGGTGCGCTCGGGCCGGACGGGATCCGGGAGAAGGACGTCGCTCTTCAGATCGGACTCCGCCTCGCCGAGGAGCTGCGCGGCCAGCCGGATCTCGAGGTGCATCTCATTCGGGACGACGACAGCTTCGTCGACGTCTGGGAGCGAGGGCAGATCGCCACCGACCTCAAGGGCGAGCGCCCCGGGGTCTTCGTGTCGATTCATGCCAACTCCTTCCCGGCCCGGTCCGCCGCGCGCGGATTCGAGACCTACTTCCTGTCGGACGCCCGCACGGAGCACGAGCGTCGCGTGTCCGCCATCGAGAACGCTCCCATCACGATGAGCCCCGACTTCGCCGATTCCGACCAGCTCGCGGATCTCGACTTCATCCTGAGGGACCTCAAGAACTACGAGCACGCGCACTGGTCGGCCGATCTCGCGGGCCTGATTCAGGACGAGCTCGAGGACTTTCACCCGGGGCCCGACCGTGGAGTGAAGCAGGGGGTTCTCGCGGTGCTCACGAACGCGCTCATGCCTTCGGTGCTGGTCGAGGTCGGGTACCTCTCCAACCCGAACGAAGGACGTGTCCTCGCCGAGACGTCGTTTCACGAGGCCTCGGCGGAGGCCATCGGCGACGCGGTGCTCACGTTCTTCGAGCGCTATCCGCCCGGGACCGCCACCGGAGGGGCTCGGGAGGACCGTTGATCCCGGGCGAGGATCGCGGGAAGAGCTGGACGGCCGGCTCCGCCGGCGTGCGGACGGGTGACGCAGCACCGATGGGTTCGCTCGCGCGCCGGAGCGCGCTCGGGTTCGTCCTCGTGGTCTCGGCCGCCTGTGCGCATCACAACGTCATGCACAACGCCGGCGGCCTGTACCGGCAGGCCGAGGCGGATCGGCGCGCGGGACGTGACTCGGCCGCGCACGCCGCGTATCAGGACGTGATCAGGAAGACGGGTGAGGCGGTGCGGGGTCGGCCGGATGCGGACTGGACCGACGACGCGCTTCTCCTGTTCGCTCAGGCCCAGCTCCGCCTGGGTGCCTACGCGGAAGCGGAGGGCGCCCTGGAGGAAGCGCGCCGCCGGAGTGCGGATGCAGGTCGGAACGCGGAGATCGCCGTCTACCGGGCGATCGTCGAGGAGCAGACGGGCGACCGCGCGCGAGCGCTCTACATGGTGAACGAGGCGATCGAGGCCGCCGCCGCACCTTCCGGCCCCGCGCTCGTGGATGCCCACCTTCTCCGAGCGCGGCTGCTACTCCGTAGCGGGCGGACCGAAGCGGGGTGGTGGGACCTGGATCGAGCCGTCGGTCTTGCGCCGGAGGTGCGCACGGAAGCGGGGCTCGAGCGACTGCGCTGGAGCGTGCAGCACGGGGATTCCGCGCACACGCACCGTGCCCTCGACGGTCTGCTCGCCGACCCACGGGCGAACGTCCGGGTCGACTCGATCGCCGGGCTGGCCGAGGTCGCGTATCGCCGGTGGGGCGCTGCGGAGAGCGCGGCGCTGCTGGCCGCGGTCGACTCGTCCGAATGGGAGCGGAACGCCCGCGGACGAGTCACCCTCCAGTGGGCACGCTACCTGGACGAGGCGGGCGATACGGCCAGGGCCATGGAGATCGCCGTCGAGGTCACACGCGGCCTGGGAGAGTCCGCGGCCGAGGCACGCCTCCTGGTGGCCGACTGGCGCTCTGCCCGGGCACGGGACCTCGTGGACATGTACGCGCTCCGCTCCCTCCTTCTCCCTGCCGCGGCTACGCCCGAGGTCCGTCGCCGCCTCGGCGCGATCGACGACCTCGAAGGGCTCGTGGCAGTGGGCCTGGACGACCCGCTCGCCTGGTTCGCGGCCGGTGAGGTGGCCCGGGATCTGCTCTCGGCACCCCTCGTCGCGCGCGGCCTCTTTCTGGCGTACGCAGACCAGGCGCCGGACGACCCGTGGGTTCCGAAAGCCCTTCTCGCTGCGCTCGACGCCTCACCCGACGAAGGGGACCGGGCATGGATGCGAGGACGTCTGGAGGCATACTCGGACAGCCCTTACGTTCGAGTCGCGCATGGTGGAGGAGCCGCCGGCTTCACCCAGCTGGAGGAGGAACTGGAAGTGCGGCTGAGCGAGCTGAGTCGTCAGTGAAGCTGTCGACGGAGATTCTCGGCATCGAGTTCCAGAACCCCGTGCTGCTCGCCGCGGGTACCTGCGGCTTCGGCATGGAGCTGGAAGAGGTCGTCGATCTCGACGCACTCGGGGGCTTCGTCACCAAGTCCGTCACGCTCGAGCCGCGCACCGGCAATCCGGCTCCTCGAGTCGCGGAGTTTCCGGCGGGCATGCTCAACTCGATCGGGCTCGCGAATCCGGGACTCCATCGGACCCGTTCCGAGAAGCTTCCCTGGCTCGAAGCCAATGTGCGCAGAGCCCGGGTCTTCGTGAGCGTGGCCGGTCACGTGGTCGAGGAGTATTTCCGCCTCGTCGAAGGCCTCGACGAGGCTGCCGGGTTCGTCGGATTCGAGATCAACCTCTCCTGTCCCAACGACGCCAAGCGCGGGGGCGCGCCGTTCGCACTGGACCCTGACGCGGTCACCGAGATCGTCGCGGGATGCCGCGCACGGACCGATCGGCCTCTCGTGGCTAAGCTCGCTCCGAATGATCCGAACGTCGCGCTCACGGTCGAGCGCGCGGAGGCAGCGGGCGCCGACGGGCTCACCCTGGTCAACACGTTGCCGGGGCTGCTGCTCGACCCGCTGTCGGGGGAGGCCGAGCTCGGGGCCGGCGCCGGCGGGATGAGTGGGCCGGCTCTTCGACCGGCGGGCGTGCGTGCCGTGCGTGAGGCCCGTCGGGTGACCGCGCTTCCGATCCTGGGGGTCGGAGGCGTGCTCGCTCCCGGGGACGCGGTCGCGTACGCTCGGGCGGGCGCCGACCTCGTCCAGATGGGCACGGCGACCTTCGCGAATCCCCGTGCCGCTCTCGAGCTGACCCGCGGGCTCACCCAATGGGGCCGGCGTCACGGTGTCTCTTCCTGGTCCGATCTGGTCCGCCAACCGGAGGTGAAGTGACATGGGCCGCGTCATCATTCCCCTCGACGTCCCCACGCAGGACGAAGCGCTGGCGCTCGTCGAACGGCTGGGAGACCGGGCCGACTTCTACAAGGTGGGACTCGAGCTGTACACGAAGGCCGGGCCGGACGTGGTGCGGGCGTTGGTGGGCCGGGGGAAGAAGGTCTTTCTCGACCTGAAGCTCCACGACATCCCGAATACGGTGGCGCGCGCCACGGCGGCCGCCGCGGAGCTCGGAGTGGACCTTCTGACGGTCCACGGCGCGGGAGGCTCGTCGATGCTCGAGGCCGCGGTGCGGGCCCGCGAGGGAGACCTCAAGCTCCTCGCGGTCACGATCCTCACCTCGCTCAGCCCGGACGAGATGCGAGCCGTGTGGGGGCGCGAGATCCGGTCGGTGCGTGAGGAGGTCGGCCGCCTCACCCAGCTCGCGCGCGACGCGGGGATCGACGGGGTCGTCGCGTCGGCGCTCGAGGCCGGATGGGTGCGCACGCACGTCGGGCCCAACTTCCTCATCGTGACGCCGGGCATTCGACCGGCCGGCTCCTCGCGCGACGACCAGAACCGGGTGGCGACGCCTGCGGAAGCGGTAGCCGCCGGCTCGGACTACCTCGTCATCGGCCGTCCGATCACGCGCGCGGACGATCCTCGCGCGGCGCTCGAGGCCGTACTTCGGGAGATCGAGGAGCCCGAGGCTTCCAATTGAGCGTCCCCTCCGGCCATCTTCTTGGTTGACCCTCCTCCCGTTCGTCCCTCAGGGCATTCGATGACGCTCAAGGTCTTCAACACCGCGACCCGCTCCCTCGACGAGTTCGTTCCCCAGGAAGAGGGGAAGGTGAAGGTCTACGCGTGCGGGCCGACGATCTACAACCACGCGCACATCGGGAACTTCCGAACCTTCCTCTTCTTCGATCTCGTCCACCGCTATCTCGAGTGGTCCGGGTACGACGTGACGTTCGTGATGAACCTCACGGACGTGGACGACAAGGTCATCGAGGCGGCAGACGCGGCGGGTACCTCGATCACCGAGCACACCGATCCGTTCGGAGAGGTCTTCCTCGCCGACTGCGCGACCCTCGGCGTGCGCGCGGTCGACTCCTATCCGAGAGCCACGGCGTACATCGACCGCATGGTCGATTTCATTCGGCGCCTCATGGAGCGAGGGCACGCCTACGCGGCCGATGACGGAGCCGTGTACTTCTCGATCTCCAGCTTTCCCGACTACGGCAAGCTCAAGGGGATCGATACCTCAACTCTCATCGCCGGCGCGCGCGTAGAGCACGACGAGTACGAGAAGGAAGACGCACGGGACTTCGCGCTCTGGAAGGCCGCCACGGAGGTCGACGAACGGGTCGGGGCGGCGTGGGACTCGCCGTGGGGCCGGGGAAGACCCGGATGGCATCTCGAGTGCTCGGTCATGAGCACCACGGAGCTCGGAGATACGCTCGACATGCACCTCGGCGGAGAGGACCTCGTCTTCCCCCACCACGAAAACGAGATCGCGCAGTCCGAGGGAGCCACGGGTCGGACGTTCGTGCGGAACTGGCTGCACGTGAAGCACCTCTTCGTCGAGGGCAGGAAGATGTCGAAGTCGCTCGGCAACTTCATCCGAGTCCGCGAGCTGCTCGAGGAGGGATACGACCCGGCGGCGATTCGTCACCTGCTCATCTCGTCCCACTATCGGGGGGACCTCAACTTCACGCGGGCAGGACTGGACGCGTCTCGCTCCGCGGTGCAGCGACTGCTCGACTTCGAGTCTCGCCTCGAGTCGACTCCCACAGAAGAAGGGGCCGAAGCCTCGAGGCTTCCTCAGCTCGCGCGGACGGCGGTCGATGCGTTCCGCACCGCCATGGACGACGACTTCAACTCGGCCGACGCCCTGGGGGCCGTCTTCGTGTTCGTGAGCGGAGTCAACTCGGAGCTCGACGGGCGCGGCGCCGTCACCTCCACGGACCGGGACGCAGCCCTCGAGGCGCTCCACTCGATGGACCAGGTGCTGGGCCTCCTGGAGGTGGCGCATGCGTCTCGCGCCGTGGACGACGACCTGGCCGCATGGGTGGAGCAGAAGATCCAGGAGCGGGCAGATGCCCGAGGGGCCAGGGACTTCGCGACGGCCGACGCGATCCGGGACGAACTCGCTGCCCGCAACATCGTGCTCGAAGACGGTGCGGAAGGAACGCGCTGGAAGGTGGTCGGGTAGGGCCACCGTCGTTTCTCCGCTGGCGTAGCTCAACTGGTAGAGCAGCTGATTTGTAATCAGCAGGTTGGGGGTTCGAGTCCCTTCGCCAGCTTGGCCCGGACGCAGTGTCGGCCGGGGTGCGGCGCGGTCCCCGTGGCGCGCGCCGAGCCCGCTCCGCGCTGCGTGCGAATGGGCCCGGAATGACTCGTTTTTGCCCGGTTTCCGGGGGTTTACGGTCTCCCCGGGGGCCATTACCTTTGAAAGCTCGTTCGTAAACCAGCTGCCTCCGTTGTGCCGGGGCGGCTCTTTTCCACGTCCGGAAGGTGTGGAAGAGACGTTCGAGGGCTCCGCAGAACGAACGTTTCGGGAGCGACATGGGTGGGGTACCGAAGCGGTCAAACGGGGCAGACTGTAAATCTGCTGGCATAGCCTTCGGAGGTTCGAATCCTCCCCCCACCACTGCAGGACCGGTTCGCGCGTCCGAGGGGCGCTCGAGCAGGAGAGCGAGGCGGGAGTAGCTCAGTTGGCTAGAGCATCAGCCTTCCAAGCTGAGGGTCGCGGGTTCGAGTCCCGTCTCCCGCTCTTCGGTGGTTCGCTGGAAACAGAGGGGCGTACGCCACAGGTGCTCTGATAGCTCAGTGGTAGAGCGCGTCCTTGGTAAGGACGAGGTCGCGGGTTCAATCCCCGCTCAGAGCTTCGAAACAGGAACGTCGCGCCAGGCGCGACGAGTGAACCGCGGGGCGTCGGCGCTCCGCCTTACGGAAGCCAGATCCGAGAGGGACGAGAGCGATGGGCAAGGAGAAATTCGAGCGCACCAAGCCGCACGTGAACGTGGGCACGATTGGGCACGTGGATCACGGGAAGACGACGCTGACGG
>Ga0209536_100003952_pt1 | contig 23572 bp, 27 predicted proteins | sample DeeMarSeWOR28_12_FD_187461 | JGI IMG/M metagenome (GOLD analysis project Ga0209536, IMG submission 187461) | Marine sediment microbial communities from White Oak River estuary, North Carolina - WOR-2-8_12 (SPAdes) (version 2) | ecosystem: Environmental > Aquatic > Marine > Intertidal zone >...
TGTCTTTTGTGTATTTCAGGTGTGCCCTGTAATCGCCGGGTTTGTTCCCGCCGAATATCATTGAGGCCCTGATTGACCAGTCAAGCGCATAGAGCGTGTGCTCTGTATCCGGTCCGAGCGGTACAATATACGTGTCCCATCCGAGTTCAACATTTTTCTTCAGGAGCTGCCGGGTCATGTTTGTTACGTTGCCGTTTTTATCTTTTGCGGTACCGGACAGAAAGGTCAGAATATTTTTCTCCTGGAGTTCCCTGACGATCTTTTCCGCAATGTCCTCATCAGGCGCAGCGCCGATAATTGCCGCGAAACCGGGCATTCTTCCGTCAACAAGCTGGATGCCGAGATTTCGCTGTATTGTGTCTGTTATAAACCCGTTGTAAACATATCCTGTTTCAGTATCGGTTACCGGTTCAAGACCATTCAGATACCTCAATGCGAGTATGATTTCCTCACAGAACAGGGTTGCCATCCCTGAATCCAGCGCTTCGCCAAGGTATGGTTTCCACAATTTTTCTTCCGGCTCATCGTGCAGCATTTCTCGTGCCATTTCGAGAGCTACTTTCATATCAGCTAACGTTTTCACCGGGAATGCAGTCATTGCATAAATCTGCGGGAGATAAAATGCAGTATCAGGAAAATCAAAGATAAAATCCTTACCCTTTTCAGCAATTGCCTTTTCGAGCATTTCCTCTGCCTTACCGAAAAGTGCGTGTGATGCCCTTATTGCTGCAGAGGCAATTAGTTTTGACATCGTAACCTCCTAAATATGTTTAATATATGTTTCTTTTACTTTTGAGCACGAGAGATTTCTGAACTTCACAAGATCACAAGTCAATACTGCATCAAGCAACTTCTGAAACTTCAGTTATCCTCAAACGAAAACTTCAACGCAACAACGACCACTGTAAGGCAGTGGTCACCTGCATTTTTCACATATACCGTAAAATTCAATATTGTTCCCGAGTATATCAAATCCGCCTGCGAGATCATCAGGTAAACTGATTTTGAAATCTTTATACACATCAAGAATTGATTTGCATTTTTTACAGATTAAATGGTGATGATTACTCATATCCGGGTCGTATCTTTTCTTGCTGGGATCTATTTTTAATTCCTGTACATTCCCTATGTTCTTCAATGCCTCAAGCGTATTGTAAACGGTTGCAAATGACATTGTCGGGAACTCCTTCTGTACCGATTTATAGATGCGCTCAGCTGACGGATGCTCCTTGTTGCCCTCAAGATATCTCAGAATTGCAAGACGCTGAGGAGTCAATTTAATATTTAGCTGCCTATACTTTTCCATAAGCCCTTTCTAACCCCACTATCTTTATTTTAAGTTACCAGTCGGTAAATCCTATCATGTAATAATGGTTCTTGTCAAATAAATAAAACCAGGCTTTAACGTCCTTTCAGGAATGTCGGAATTGCATTGGCTTCCCTGGGACCGACGGTTATTTTCCATCCCTCGAGTTTGTCTTCAAGAGCGCCACTCAGAATAGCCACTTGACCGGGGATAATAAGTTCTTTCTGACTGACCTGATCTGCGATACCACACTCACTTATAAACTGGGCAATCTTTGCGGCTGTAAATTTTCCCGCTGCCCAGGCTGTTAATACAGAAAGGCCTTCGCAATCCATAACGGCCAGACGGCTTGGAACTTTACTGTTTTCGATCTCACCGGAAACAATAAAATAGGTTAACGAGAAATTGGTTGTGATCATCAGCGGTGCATCAGCACCCGGTTCGCCGAGTTCATAGATTTTCTGCTCGACCTGCATGGGAACCTGCGGGTCTGTGTATAAATTCTGCCGTAAGGTGAACAGTACCAGGTTTTTCCATTTTGAGATATTACTGACAACAACGATTGATGAATACTTTGCTATTGCCACCGATGCTATGGATGCTTCCAGAATCGGGTCGTCTCTCAAAACATAATTTATAACGGGATAGCCAAGCGGTTTAAAACTCTTCTTAAGAGCGGAACGCCTGATCTGCGTGTTGTGCTGAATTATTTCTCCGGCAGTGCCCGCACCTGAATCGAGTACAATATCTTCCACTCCCAGTCCCTTGATTTTTTCGGTAAGTGCGCTCAGTGCTTCAAGTCCCGCTGCTGAAGCCACAAGGGGCACTTTGTTATCTTTGGCAACAGCAGCCATTGCTTCGGCATTTTCTTCGGTTGCCGCATAGATAAGGGGTTTTCTGGCTGCAACCGCCTTAACAGCTGCCTCTACTGCTGCACTGTCTTTACAATTCAATATAATGGCTGTGTCAGGAGCCTTGTCTGCGATGAGCTTTACGGCAGCCTCATACTTTGCGCTGTCCCCGGATGCGTATTCGACCGATATAGCATCAACGCGGAGTTTCTGTCCTACACGATCAATTTCGGAAGAAGCGACTTCAGATGCTTTCTGTTCAAGTGCATCATCGTTGTCTTTTATATTTAAGGCGATTGCACATGGATTTACGAATTTCTTCTCATGCCTGAAGAGGACGGTCTCGCCTCCCATTTTTACCGCCTTTTCACCTGCACCCAGGGCAAAGGAACGAATTGGTGGAGCAGAAGCCTCTCCCAGCGTTGCTTTTGCTTCCTCGGAGACATCGGGACAGGCTGATATATCGGCTCCGCCCTGTGCCAGTTTCATTGCAAAGGCAAGACAGGTGGGAAATCCGCATTTCTTGCAGTTTGTCTTTGGAAGAAGTTTAAATATCTGAACTCCGGTTAATGCCATGGTAGTCCTCCGTTTATATAATAGTAGTCAGTAGACAGTTGTCAGTAATCAGTAAATTCATTTTCATAAATTGTTTTTTGCCAGTACTCATGACGAGGTTAACTCGTCAATGGTTTTCTCAACGTTTTGGATTGCAGACGGATGCCTCATTATGAGAAGGTTTGAACCCGACAGCACCATCGATGTGGCGGTAACGGTTTCCCATGCAATGCCTCGTTCTGCAAGGGTGCCCCATTCCGGGACGTCTGCTTCTCCAGCAACGGTCTCTTTTATTTTCCAGACATACATGCCCACATCTCCAAGTATAGGAGGCTGCATGGTCTGGTCGTTCTGGGCGAGGCCGGCGAGCCTGATTCTTTCCATAACCGAATAGGTATATTCAAGTCCATAGCCGAGTGCTGAACACATCGGGTCGGTGATAAGCTTCTGTTTGTCAAAGCCCATCTGGGTAATCAGGATGTTGAGCTGCTTGGCAAGATTGATATCAAGTTCAGACATCGCGATCAATTTATGATTATGAGCAAGTGCCGCGGCAACAATCGTTTTATAGTTGCCTTCCTGTGCTTTACCGATTATACAGTTATGTCCACTGGCAGCCTCGGCAGCGGCAACGAGGACCGTGGAGTCCTTTTCAATGTGGTTTGAGCCGAGTATTATGAGCGGAACATTAATGGCCGCGAGCACATCCTTTATCAGTTTGGCCGCATCTTCTGCAGAGCGGTCTATCCTGTCAGGGTGTGTACTGACGAGCCTGAGGGCAATGGCTTTGGCATTCAATTTGTCCTGGCAGTGACTGGCCCAGGCAACCGGATCGGAGCTTACATCTTTGTATGCTTCTTTGACGGTATCAGGCCAGTCATCTGGTGAACAGTCCTGAATCTCATGCGCTATAACCGGTCTGTTTGGAGTCTCGCCTTCAAATGACAAGAATGGCATGCAGCTCTCGCCGCCGACAATAAGGGCTTTGTCATCTTTTCCAAAATCCACTGCGAGTACTTTACCGTTAAAGCTTTCTTTGGGAACGACAAATGACATAGTAACCTCCAGTAATTCTAAATCGTATATGTACTGTTACGTTTTTTACTGACAACTGACAGCTGATAGCTGACCAGCTGCAGTTCTTACATTTCCAGATATGAATGTGCGTACAGTGTTTTATTCATAAATACTTCCGTTGTTTTCATCACATCCATAAGATCTTTATCAAGAGGGTTCGCGATTGCTGCTGTAAGACCCTCATACATTAATAATGTCAGATAAACTCTGTCAATCAGGCTTCTCATTGCCTTTGGTACGCCATTGGATATGTTGCTGAGGCCGACAACGGTCTTCATGGGCGGATCATTCAGTTCCTGGAACATCTGGATGGCTTTAATTGAATGCATTGCCTGGTCCTGGGTTGTGCAAACCTGAAGAATGAGCGGATCGAGATAGATGTCTTCCATCGGCACGCCCATTTCTGCTGCCCTCCCCATGATTTCTGCTGCAATCGCACATCGTTCCTCTGCATCTGCAGGAAGACCGCCTTTTCCGACGGTAAGCGCAATTATTTCTGCATTGTGCTTTGCTGCGAGCTCCAGCATGATAAAACGTTCAGGATCATTGGAAGTCGAATTAATCAAAGCCTTTCCCCATTTATTGTTATGGACCTTTAATCCTGCTTCCAGAGCTGAAGCGTTTGTTGTATCCAGGCAGAGTGGGGCCTGTACTTTTTCCTGAATGCTTTCGACCATCCATTTCATCAGGTCTTCGCCGTTTTCCTCTGCCGGTCCGATGTTGACATCAATAAAGTGCGCACCTGCTTTCCACTGGGCTTCGGCAAGTTCCTGAATTGGCTTGGGGTCTCGGGCATTCATTGCCTCTCTTACTTTTTTCGCAATTATACTAATCTTTTCACCGATAATAATCATCCGTTTTTTCTCCTTTTAGGTTTTAAATTATAGCTGAGAACTACTCGTAAACCTTGGGAAAAGTTTTAAATTATAACACAGGTGGACTAAAAATATTCACATTTATTAGATAATAAAAAATTTAAATAACTTGCCCATTTAGTCGTTAAATTATCGCTTCTGGCAATGGAATGAGCGATTTGTAAGAAAGTGTGACATGGCACACTTCGAAACTCCACTCGCACACGAGCCGAGGCTGTCGAGCTTCCCAAAATCTATTAATATCAATCAGTTAAATTCTGGCACGAAAATTGAATTAAAACTATCGTTGTGTCATATCAATAATTTATTTTCACTGCTGATGACAGATATTTTACCGGTTGACGTGGAATTCAGGAGGCCGGTATAGAGAATTTTAAAAAGACTATACAAAGGAGAAATTACAATGTTTACGATCAGAAGTTTTATATTAATTGCGTTTGCTTTGATTCTGTCATTGGCGGGTCAGGGATATTCTGCAACAAACCTGTATTACGACCCGACTTTATTCAGTACCGCTACAAGTGGGTATTCAATGCTTATGGAGGACTTTGAAGGTATCGCGGTAACTGGTGATCAAAACTCGACTGGAGTCGACTCTATGGTATTTAGTGATTTTAGTGTTTCATCCGGCCTGATGTCTTTGAAAGTGCTGGATGACCCCTTCATTCCCGGTCGCATTCCTCAAAACACCGGGAACCATGCTATAAGCGGAAGTAATTTTTTGTCTGCTGATACAAACCAGACGGATGTTGCTGATTATATGCTGCTGAGTTTTTATCAGCCTATGTATGTCTTTGGTCTTTACCTGATTGATATTGAGAATGGTGGCACGGTGACTATCAATTCTCAGGATTTTAGCGTATCTTCAACAGCAAACGGCGGAGATACTTTCTTTGGCGTTGTGAGTGATACCCCGTTTACAAGTGTTTATCTGGATATGGGAAATACAGACAGTAACTGGAGTATTGATACTGTGCAGTACGCTGCGGCGCCTGTCGTCCCCGAACCGGTAAGTTCTCTCCTTTTTGTTATTGGCGGTTCAGTCCTGGCCGGCCGGCGGTTCATGAGAAAAAGAAAATAATTTATTTAAATATTGCCATGAGGCAGCAGTTTTTCTACAGAACTGCTGCTTTTTTATTTTTTTCTCCTCTCTCTAATCTTCCGTGAATCTTATTCTTAATTTTTTATCAGGAATGTCCGGTTAAATATATTTTTAAATCAAGCAGTTGTCATTCCCGACCCCGATTACTGAATTTGAGGGCAGGCTCTGTCGGGAATGCAGACAAGGTACGCGAGGCACTGGATTCCTGCTATTGCAGGAAAGACATAAACCGGATTCCCTGCCTTCTGATGACATTCAGTGCTAAAGCATCGGCATGATTTACTCGATATGTATAGTGGAACACTACTCTCTATATTGAATAAAAGGAGCAACCGATGTCTTCATCGCTATTATGGAACGACGATTACAGTATAGGACACGACGTAATTGATTCTGAGCACAAACGACTGTTTGAAATTGCGGATCAGATATTTTCCATCAACAATCCTCTGATGGACAATGCAGCAATAAAAAAAATAGTCCACGAGCTGTATGACTATATGAAAAAGCACTTTGAGCATGAAGAAGATTTTATGAGTCGCGTTGTCTATTCAGACTTCGGAACGCATAAGGAGAAGCATGCTGAAATTATCTGTGAAATGAACGATATACTGAAGCTGAGTAAAAATTTCATCCAGATCGAAAACCGCCTGGTATCACTAATGAGAAAGTGGCTGCTGGATCATATTCTTAAGGAAGATCTGAAGGTCAAGAAGGCAATTGACATACATGCGTCAGAGAATGCTGAGACGCTAAAAAGTAAATAACTATGGAATCTCGTCGCAAGTATCAGGATAACAACGAAGTAACGAGTCATCTCGATCTCTGTGCTTATTGCGGCAGCAATATCCTCAGGGGAGCGATGCGGTGTGTGTCATGCGGGAAGATTCTCAAGACCCCGGAAGAACAGTCTGCTGCGATCAGGAGCATGGAGAAAAGTCAGAACAGCATTCATATCAAAAAGATACTTAAACTGATGGGCTTCCTGATTGTATCGGGCATTGTTTATTATCGTTACTCAGACAGGATTCAGGAATTTATATCAGTGCTGCTGAACAGGTAAGGTTCTTTTAATACCACTTACCCAATCTGTATTCTTCTCTTATCTGTGCTGAACACTAAAAGCATTTACATATAGTGTAAACGCTCTACATAACAACCTCAGCCTGTTTGTAATCCTCCGGCTTGCCTGTCCCGATATTTCGGGGACCGGAGGATCCATTAAATTCAGTTGAATACTGGATTCCCCGATCAAGTCGGGCAATGACATTTAGTGAAAAAGCAGCCTAGAAGAACGTAATCTTTTCAGTGGCAGCGGTAAAGACAAAAATGCGTTCATTATTACTTTCCTGGTCAGCGGGCGTTATGAAAAATCCATTGTAATCAGACATGTATTCCATGGTATAGCCGATAATTATTTCGCCATCATGAAAATGGACCTTTACTTTTTTGCCTCCGTAGTTAGCGATGTTTTTATAGGTATCTTCAGGGAGCTGATCGGATTCAGGTTCCTTAATAAAAAATACGGCCTTCAGCTCGTCCGTATCGATCATTTTCATTTCACCATTCTCAAGTTTAAGATTGAAAAACGTCTTGAGGGGAGTGAAGTCACTGGTCACGCCTTTTAACACGGAACCGTTGCTGAATCTGGCTACTATTTTGTGCTGATTTATCATTAATCGTCTCTTTAAACTCAATAAGTATAAATCAAGGTATCAGAACATATCTACCCATCAGGAAATTATGTTTACTTTGGTCTCAGTTCAGGAATGTTGAATGTCATGAATGTACGGGCCGGGTTCCGGGTTATTGTCGCATTACAATAAGTTAAAACAATTCTTTCATGGGACAGAGTATTCCTTTTTATTAGAAATAGTAATATGAATTTTAATTTACTATGACCATATACATTCCTTCGCTGGTCTGGTGTATCCTTGCCGTCAATTTTATTCATCTTTCAATTTCAATCGAAAAGGGCCATATTTAATTTATGAAAATTCTTGCGGAGGAAGTTATGCACCAGCATCAGGTTAATGAAGCTATCAATACGATGCTGCGCTGCATGTTAAGCAAAAACAAACTTAATTGTAAAAGCTGCCGGGATGCTGATGCCCGCAGTTTTTTGACTGAAGCGGCATTTGCATATCACTGTAAAAAGACCATAAGGAGACCTCTTTCGAGTCATTGGAAAGAAACCTCAGAAAACGTCCTACGATATATCGCAGCTATCCAGGATCTGGTAGACTCTCTGCACGGCAGGAGAGTCATGCGGAAGTTCAAAGACCGGTTTGCCTTCAAGGTCCAGGTGAAATATTGTTTCATCATTCGGAACATTAAAGATATTCTCAAATGGCAGGTCGGGCACAGCGGTCTTTAATTGAGAAAGATGGTCGTCAGATACTCTGTTAATTATGAGTTCTCTCCGGTTTACGTCAAGAGCGAGCTCATCAACCAGATCATTGATTCTTTGCGCTGTCTTTACCCCCTTGATTGTCGGATCACTGATTATCAGCAGCAGATCAACCTTATGGGTAGTTCTCCGGCTCAGGTGTTCCATCCCTGCTTCATTATCGAGGACAACGTATGTATATTTGTCTGACAGTTTGTCCGTATACTTTCGGATGATGTTATTGGCAGCGCAGTAACATCCAGGGCCTTCCGGTCTGCCCATAACCATTAAATCAAACCCCCTGGATTCAATAAGTGACTGTTGAACCTGATAGTCAAAGAGCTGTTCCATGCTCATACCGCCGGGCCGCTCCGCTCCGCTTCTGACAGTCTCAAGGGATTCTTCACGCAGTTTCCCGATGGTTGCATGCACCGGGACGCCGAGTGCCTCATTGAGGCAGGAGTTACTGTCTGCGTCGACTGCCAGCACAGGCTTTTTCTTAGTTTCAGACAGGTAGCGGACAGTTAAGGCTGCAATGGTTGTTTTCCCGGTGCCTCCTTTACCCGCAAATGCAATCACGAATGCCATGAAAATAGGATATCGATTAAAGATATATAAATCAAGGATGAGGAATGGCGAGAAAAGCGGAATAGGATAGTAAGCAGAAAGTACTAAGAAGTAGGCAGCATCACACTGGTCATTGCGGATCTGTGAAACTGAGGAACTGAGGCACTAATTATGGGCGAGCATGAAAATCGAGAATGACGGTGAGATGACTGACTGAAAATTATTTTGCTGCCGTTTTGGGGTATTTGAGTGATTTGACAAACTTTAAATAATCAGGGTCGGGATCTATTACCTGAACGCCCATGCCGTCAAAGACATTTTCTGTTTTCGTCAGTCTGCAAACTTTGACCGGTACTTTTAGCAGCATCTCTTTGCGTCTGATAAAAATAACGATGGTAGATTCAAAAGGAAAGGCGACCTTGCCGGTGCTGATAAACATGCCGTCTTCAGATATGTTCGTTATAGTCCCTGAATAATCGGTTTCATTACAATAAAATCTTGCCTTTAATTTTGAAGGCATTCTGCTGTAGAATCTTTTTTCTGTGCTCATAATGAAGTAATGTTATTCTGATTTAGTGATGAGCTACATCACTGCTCATCTGTCGTTTTCTTACAGTATCAAGCCACGTATCGTAGCAGTATTCAAGAATATCGCTTTTCGCCTCTCTGTTCATGTCCCGTATCTGGACACCGGCCAGAAACCTGTTATTGAGGGCTTGCGTCCAGACAATGTTCCCGATAACTGGAACAAACACCTCTTTCCCGGGAACCTGGACTCTCAGTTCTACATTGGAAGCCTTCTGAAGAGGAGGCCCGTCTGATTCAAAGCAGAAGCCATGACGGGAAAAATTGATAGTTGTTCCGGAACAGTAATAAGGGGTTGCTTCCGATTGTTTGAATTCAACATTAAGAGGTATGTCGAATCGCATGAATTTTCTTCTCTCTATGGGATTATCGAATTCTTTTTGCATATCCATCTGCTATCCTCCTTTAAACTAAGCTCCGAAAAATTGAATCCTGTTAAATTAATTAGCAAATCTCGTGCCTTTCATAAGGCATTGAATTTTAAATAAATAACAGGAAAAACAGTGTTGGTTTTTTGACGGATCCTGTTAGAAACGACATCACATCATACGTTGGTTGGCAGTTTTCAGGTGTTTGTATGAAAACTGACACTGACAACGAACGACTGTATTTCGCAGCTGCTTACTCTTCACCTATATGCAAAAATTATCCGGGCTAGAGGGTTGGCAGTTTTGACAGGGCTTCCCTGATCTTTTCTTCCGGATATTCATAATCATGGAGTTTGCCTTCAATGAAGTCTGAATACGCCTGCAGATCAAGGTAGCCGTGGCCACTGAGATTAAAGAAAATAGTTTTTTCTTTTCCCTCTTCTTTACAGGTCAATGCCTCATCAATGACCGCCCTTATGGCATGGGCAGTTTCAGGGGCGGGAATAATTCCTTCAGAGCGGGCAAACTGAACTGCCGCTTCAAACACTCCGAGCTGATGATATGCTCTTGCTTCGATGATCCCGTCATGATACAGCTGGCAGATCAGCGGCGCATCCGCGTGGTATCTCAGACCGCCTGCATGTATCCCGGGAGGCATAAAATCATGACCGAGTGTATACATCATAAGAAAAGGGGTCAGGCCTGCAACATCTCCGAAGTCATAACGGAATTCTCCCTTTGTCAGGGTAGGGCATGACGCAGGCTCTACCGCAATGATCCTTGTATCCTTACCGTTTATTTTGTCAGGAATAAATGGGAAGCTCGCTCCCGCAAGGTTGCTGCCCCCTCCACAGCAGCCAATGATAATATCGGGATAGTCACCAGCCATCTCAAACTGTTTTTGTGCTTCAAGACCGATCACGGTCTGGTGCAGCAATACGTGATTCAATACCGAGCCAAGAGCGTAATTTGTGTCTTTATGGGTCGCAGCGTCTTCAACAGCCTCTGAAATTGCGAGTCCCAGACTCCCGGGATTGTCAGGATCAGTTTCAAGGGCCTTTTTCCCTGCCTGGGTCGCTTCTGACGGACTTGGATGGACGGTGGCTCCCCAGGTTTCCATAGAGATTCTTCTGTATGGTTTTTGATGATAACTTACTCTGACCATATAGACTGTTACTTCTATGCCGAAAAAATTCCCGGCCAGTGCCATGGAAGAACCCCACTGGCCTGCTCCTGTCTCGGTAGCGATTCTTTTCATGCCGGCCTGTTTGTTATAGTATGCCTGCGGTATCGAGGTGTTTGGCTTGTGGCTTCCCGCCGGGCTGACCCCTTCGTATTTATAGTAAATCCTTGCCGGGGTCTGCAGAGCCCGTTCAAGCCTGTGTGCCCTGAAAAGAGGGGACGGCCTCCAGAGGGCATAGATATCAAGGACTTCATCAGGGATGTCAATCCAGCGTTCCTGACTGACCTCCTGTTCTATTAATGCCATGGGGAAGATAGCAGACAGATCTTCTGGCCCAACGGGCTGCCTTGTTCCGGGATGCAGGGGAGGTTTTGGAATATTCGGCATATCAGCCATGATGTTATACCATTTTTTTGGCATCTCCCGTTCCGGTAATATGATTTTTGTATCTTTCATGATCCCTCCGCAGTCCTGGTTTTTTTCTCTCAATGAAAAAAGCTACATTTCAGAATATCACAATTACCGGAACAAAGTCTTTCGATGATATTCGATTTGGGATACGGAACACTCCGTTAAAAATTTGACACAATCTTGGCAAGTATTGTATAGTTTTACGCTCCGTGGCGTATCATGTATTATTTGAATCCGACCACTTGCGGGCTGGCATTTAATTTGCTTTTTGTCTGCCTCAAGACAGTTGTGGCACCCATAAGAAGATGACTGAAGATCAAAATGTACGCATAAGCAGAAGGACTTTTCTTGGACTCGGAATCATTACGGCGGCATCCTGCATAATCCCGGGCGCGGCACGAGCTTCGGTCGATAATCTTCTGGAGCCCGAACGGCGGCTCTGTCTTCTCAATCTTCACACAAAGGAAGATATTGATATTGCCTATTGGAAGAATGGAGATTATATACCTGATGCTCTTCATCAGCTGAATTATATTTTTCGTGATCATTATACCGGCCTTGTGAATCAAATTGACACAAATCTATTTGATTTTCTTTTTGCCATTCAGCAGGAAATTCAGAGTTGTGAGCCGTTCCATCTCATATCAGGATACCGTTCTAAAAAGACGAATGAGTGGCTGAGAAAGAAGAACAGAAACGTATCACGGAAAAGTTTCCATATTTATGGCAAGGCAGCTGACATACGTTTACCTGACCATTCATTAAAAATATTACGAGGAGCGGCCTATAAACTGAAAGGCGGCGGGGTAGGCTACTACCCGAAGTCTAATTTTGTCCATGTTGATGTCGGCAGGGTACGGTTCTGGCGAGAGGACGTTTGACCGTTTACCGTTTCACCCCGTACTTCTTCCTGACCTCTTTTATCTTGCCGCAGGTGTAATCACCTTCCGGACACGGGGCATGGAGACAGCCCGGGCCGGCTTTGAGAAAGATTGTCGGGGCGGTCTTTTTAACCAGCCTTAACATCTGCTCAGCCATGCATCTGATTTCCCACTGGGCGCGGTTGCAGCACCGCTGGCGAAAGAAGTGGAGCAGTTCTCTGGCGTTCATCGAAACCATTATTTTTGTCTCTGCTGCATTCGGAAGGAGAAAACGGGCGTCCTGGTTAGCGGCTTCTCCAGTTATTCCCTGTTCATTCAGTTTTTCAACCATCAGATTATAGGCCTTCTGCGCTTCATTCATGAATGTTATAAACGTGCCCTTCAATTCTTTATTCTCTTTAATGGTCGGTGGAATGATATAGTCGAATCCCGCTTCTTCGCTTACATAACGCTGAGACTGCTGGCTGTATGACGCAAGCCTGTGCCTGACGAGCTGGTGGGAGCAGGCCCGGGAGATACCTTCTATGGCAAAAGTAAACGATGGATGTTCAATCGGGGTCATATGGCCCATTTTGACCAGTTTTTCAACGAATGCCTTCTGGTCCTTTTTTTCAATTTTTTCTTTCAGCGATGTAATATCAGCGGGGCTGTAACAGAGCTTTGCGGCCATTGCAACAGTCTCTTCCGGACTGGGCGAATGCTGCAAAAGAATGACTTTTAATCTGGCCTCAGGCATTTTTCCTCCTCAAGAGAAACGTGGAATAATTAAAGAGATATAATAATCCAGTGCTGAACTGAAGTCAATTTTGATTATCCGCTCCTGAAACGCGCTATGATCGACTTAATTCTGTTGAGTGTTCTGACAAGAATATCAGTAATACTGTGTGGCCGCGGTTTGATCGTGATTGAATGCAGTTTATCCATTTCAATGCCCTTCTCGACCAAAATCGAAGGAGATTTTGCTGTGGCCAGCACCTGGCTCGGGTAAACACTTCTGTGGCCGGTCATGAGGTAACTCACAATGCAGGACAGCGCAGCATAGGGAGCGAGAGTCGGTCCGAAAAATTCAATCGCCATGATACTTGCTGATATTGGTGTATTTGCGGCGCCTGCCAGGAGGCTGACCATGCCAATTGCGGCAAACATGGATGTATTATAGCCCATCAGCATACCATATAAGCTCCCGGCAGTTACACCTACAAAGAATATTGGCGTTACCACGCCTCCGCTTCCGCAAAATGCGAGTGTTATGGCAGTAAAAACAATTTTCAAAAGAAAATCCAACGGAAAGACTTTACTGCCCTGCAGAACGCTCTCAATGGTATCGAGTCCAAGACCCAGATACTTCGTCGATGTCAGCAGTGCAAGAATTATAAGAATGCCTCCTCCGATTAATCCCTTGACCGGATCCCACACCCTGATTTTGCGGCTGACGGTTTCAGCCATTTTCAAGGCCTCGATGAGAATGAGTGAACAGATGCCGAAGAAGATCGCCCCGAGCAGAACCTTAATAAAAAAACCTTCGCTGAATTGCGGTACAAATTCGATCGGTCTGTAAAAATATTCAACACCCAGTGATGATGATACCTGATAACTGATAATACCGGCTACAAAAGAAGGGAACATAACGTCGTAGAAAATACTTCCGATAAAGAGGACTTCAATTCCGAAAATTGCGCCTGCAATCGGCGTCCCGAAGACCGACGCAAAGCCCGCGCTGATGCCGCAGATGATCAGTTTCTGCCTGTCCTTTTTGTTAAACCGGAACAGGGTTGCAAAAATGGATGACAGGCCGGCGCCGATCTGCGCTGCAGGTCCTTCCTTTCCTGCTGAGCCCCCTGCCGCAATCGTTATAATTGTGGCGACCAGTTTCACCGGGACCGACATGGGTTTTAACTTGCTGCTGTATTTGTGGATTGCTTCAATTACTTTTTCCGTGCCATGTCCCTTTGCCTGGGGTGCAAGATAGTTTATAAGAATTGCGGACAGAAACAGTGCAACAGGGAGCAAAAGAAAGTAATATTCATATTGGGAAGAAAATGAAATGCTGATATTCAGTATTCTTAGAAAGAAAGCTGTCGATACTCCAACAATTGCCCCGATACAACTAGCGAGGAAAAACCATTTTACGACACTGATAAAAAGAACGGACTGCTCTAAAAAAAGCTGTTTTCTCTTCACATTCCTACTGTCTTATTGTGGCATGGTTCCCTGTTTGATGCGAGACGAGAGGAGTGATCGGTCATTTTCGTGTTTATATGATCATGAAACGTTTTTTTACTCATAATTCGATCACATTCTCACCTCTGTGCATGCTGCTGTACCAGAGAGATAAATAATCTCTGATCTGGCGCGTCAGTAGAAAATTGTTTCTGACATACTCTTTTGCCTGCTTTCCCAGGCGCAGGGCCATTTCATGGTTGTTCAGAAGCTGCCGTATTCTGAAGGCGGCCCCTTCGGGTGAATAAACCAGAAACCCCGTGACTCCGTGCACTATCTGCCAGGGAATCCCGCCAACGGCCCCTCCTATGACAGGTTTTTCCTTCCACATCGCCTCGGAAACCGTCAGACCGAATCCTTCTTTTATGGATTTCTGCAGTATGATATCGGACATTCGCTGCAGTGCATTAATTTCCTTATGATAGTCGGGCGGCATCATAAGGATGTGAATATCCTCATCAGCTCCTGCGTACTCCTTTACTTCGTTCAGGATTGCCTCACCTTCAGGATCATCAGTAGCAGAACTGCCGGCAAGCACCAGCCTGCAGTCATTGTATTTCTTTACGATCTTGTACGCGTTAATGACTCCGATGGGGTCTTTGAATCTGTCAAACCTCGAGACCTGAAGGATGATTGGTTTGTCACGGGGGATGCTGAATTTTTCACTGACTTCGTTTATTTCATTTTCGGTCAAATCCCTGTTTTTATCACTCAGCGGGTCTATAGATGGAGTGACGATGAACTCATCGATCGGGAGCGACTTGGCGAACTTCGATACTGAAAATATGGCGGTATCATACTGGATTACATATTTTTTCAGGTTAGACCAGACACTCGGCATGGGTCTGGATATGTCTATATGGCATCTCCACATCCAGACATTTTTACTCTTCTTTCCCGTTTTGGGCCTGTATTCAACAAGGGGAGCGGGCTGGGGATCGTGTATCAGGACCGCATCTGCCTTTAAATCAATCTTCCGCCTGTTTTTCTTGTTAATCTCATAATAATAATCCCACATATCTCTGGTAAACTTTTCTGTATTTCCCTGCAGGGCATTATGTGTTTTTTTCGTAAAATCAAAAAACTTTGCGTCACCCTCTATGACTTCCCACCTGGCGTCAATCCCCAGTTCTTTCAAGAGCGGGATCATCCTGTAGAGGATTTCTGCAACGCCGCCCCCTTCACGCGTCGAGTTGACATGAAGAAACGATTTGCCCTCCAGCTTTTTACAAAGCCGCTGAATCAGCAGTAAGTCACTCTTTGGTGATATGCCTGAATATTGTTTGATCAATCGACGACGCCCTCCATTTCCGCCCGGACATGCTCTTCGACTATCTCTTTAATACATTCCCTGATATTTTCGATGCTGTGCATGAACGGATCTATTGCCCTGATTTTTTCCGCAATTTTTTTTCTGAAAAGGGTATGTTCAATCCACATTGAAAAATCGTCCATAACGCCTTCGCCGAGACGGACCCTTGAATCATAAAAATGGTAATAAATGCTTCCGGCGTCTATATGCTCGATGGCAACGAGAAACTCCGCCAGGTTCCTGGTCTTTACGCCTACCGGAAAAACGAGGTTGACTGTTTCGTTGAAATAGAATTCATTCCCCTCCACCACATCGTGGGGTTCGGGGAAGCAGTTCAGGAATTCGTCAATTTCGCGAAGAAGCTCATGTCGGACGCTGTTCACCGACTTTAACGTATACGGGTCTATACAGGACATCCGCTCTGCCAGCGCTCTTTCTTCAAGGGTCTCCCCTGCCCACTGGGCAAAGTCGTTCGTATATTCGAGCATGTGCCCCTTGAGAAAATACTGATACACATGATGAAAGATCGATTCCTCACCGATCTTGGCGATCACATTCCTCAATTCACGGAGGTTTTTTGCTTTCCTGCCCGTTGATTTGACAATGCTGACACACTGCTTGAATTCAAATGGCGCTGTGGCTTTTCCCAATTTTTTCCTCCCTCACATAGACGGTCCTGTGCGGAAACGGTATGGTTATTTAGTCACCTATTTTATAAGGTTTTCTATAAATATGCTAATGCCTCGAAAAAAAATGTTCGAAAAATATTTTTTGCGGGCATTTCTTTGGCTGGAAGGGCCGCAGCTTACCTGAGGGGGGTATCATAATTGACGATACGCAGAACATACACATCCGCACGTATCTTCTGTAAGGCACTAACCGGAAACCTTTTTCTCGGGCGATGAAGCGATCACCGGTGCTGTGAGTGAAGCGAACAGGGAATCATACATATCAAGTACTTTACTGAAATGCGCCATCAGTTCATTGCTGACAGAACCGCCCTGTGGCAGTTTCAGTTTCAGCGGGTCCACAAACTGGCCCTTGTATTTGATTCTGTAATCAAGATGGGGACCGGTTGAAAGACCTGAAGACCCTACATAGCCGATGATGTCACCCTGGGACACCTTTGCCCACTTCCTGATTTTTTTTGGTATCCGGGAAAGGTGGCCGTAATACGTTTCATACCCGTTGTTGTGCTTGATTTTGACCATCCTGCCGTTTTGTCCCTTGTAGCCTGCAAATACCACGGTCCCGCTTCCTGCTGCAGAAACGGGCGTTCCCGTCGACGCAACATAATCGACACCCAGGTGCGGTCGATATATCCTTAATTTGGGATGACGGCGACGTTTGCTGAAACGGGAACTGATATACTTAAATTTCAGGGGAGATTTCAGGAGCGCCTTCCTGAGCGATTGCCCGCTGCTGTCAAAATAGTCTGCCCGCCCGTCATGCTCAAACCTGTATGCGGCGTGAGTCGAGCCGTTGTTCACAACCTCTGCGGCCAGGATTTCCCCGAACCCTTTAAATGCTTCACCGACCCAGAGTTCTTCAACAATCAATTTTACGGTGTCACCGTTTCGTATGTCGCTTGAAAAATCAATATCCCAGGCGTAAATATCTGAGAGTTTCATGGCCAGGCGGGCATATTCACTGTGCGAGCTTGGCATTGAACTCATAAGGCTGTCCTCTATTCGAATGCAGACAGAACCGATCCTCCTGTCAACGGCGAGGCTGACCTTCTCGGCGGTAAAGCCTTCCGGATTACGAACAACGTTCAGAAATGAACTGTCATCTATTTCGTACTGCATTTTTACGATCCTGTTGTCTTTTTTATCGAGCACGAGATTGTAGGTGTCTCCTATCGAAAGATTGGACAGGTCAACAATTTCTTTCGAGCTGTTGTAGATGCCGGAAAGGTCCAGTTTGTCGAGGTCATATTTATTGAAGATCGCATCCAGTGACTCACTGGGCTGAACAGCGTCCGTTATTGTGTAACGGGATGACTTTTCCCTGACAGCGCCTTCATGCATGCCCGGGGAAGGTGCCTTCAGATTGAAGACAAGAATTATCAGAATGGGGATCGTGACGACTGACAAGAGGAAATGTTTCATTATGATTGAGCGGTGGCTGCTTTCTTTTTCGTTGCCCGTTTTTTTGCGGTCTTTTTAGGAGCCCGCCTGACAGCTTTCTTTTTCGTTTTTGCTGCCTTTTTCATTTCGAGCCTGTTAATCTGGTCTTCCAGTTTATTTATTCTTTTGATAATGGCGGTAACATTTTTGCTGCCGAGCGGATTTTTTGATTTTTTCGTGATCAGGTCATACACCTGTCCGCCCAGCTTGGCAAACTCCTCCTGAACCTTCATATTTAAATTGAAGACCTTGTATTTCTTCTTGCCGTCATCGGTCAGTTTTTCTATTTTTTGAGAAACAGCAGAGCCCCCCTCCTTGATAATGGAAAGACCTTCTTCAATGTTCTTTTTAAACTCATTCTGGAATTTATCCCAGTTCATTTCTTTTTGAATCTTCTCCCAGAAACTCATCGAGTCCTCCTTTAGACAATTATAATTTTTATTCGGTTGCATCCAATATGATCAATGATACATGATAATTCTATCGTCATTTATTGTCCTCTTCCACAGCGCTCCTTATCATGTCCAGTATGCCGGGCAGGGCAGATGTTACCCGGTCCCAGCTGGGGATTAACGGAACACCCAGCGGGTCTTTCATGATTATTTCTGAAGCGGTCCGTATCCCTTCGGTAAATGTTTCGACGGCAAGACTCTCTTCGTGCCGGTCGAAGACGAGACCGTTGACCGACGCATCGTCTTCATAGCGCTTCAACATGTCCTGCGCGGTCCTGACATAGGTGGCAATTAAGGTCTTGAATAAACCGTCTGAAAACACGATACCCTCGGATGCCAGCGTCCTGAAGATTGATTTGCTGATGTCAATACACATTTTTAATAATCCTTTGGAGGCATCATCGGGAGAGAGCGCCTGGTGCTTGTGTTCATAGTTATCCGCAATATCGATCTGACAGACTCTTCGTACGGAACAGTTTCTGTACACTTCGGCCAGGACACCGACCTCGAGCCCCCAGTCTCCCGGAATCCTGTTTACACGCGCGATATCCACGTCCATCGAAAACTCTCCTGCCAGCGGATATCTGAAGCTGTCGAGAAATTCCAGGAGCGGCAGGTGGCCATGGATCCTCTTCAATGAGCGTAAGAGAGGTGTGATGAGGAGCCTGGTGACCCGTCCGTGCATTCTGTCGGTGACGCGGCTGTAGTAACCCTTGCAGAATTCATATTCGAGGCTCGGATTTGTTATTGGATAACAGAGCCGTGCCAGCATCTCACGCGTGTAGGTTACGATGTCGCAGTCATGGAGTGAGATGACCTTGATGTCCCTCTGTGCAATAATGTATCCATAAGATATCCAGGCAGACATCCCCTTGCCGGGTTCACCGAGAGGAAGCCCTGCGGATTCGATGGTTCTGTAGACCTTTGAAATTCTCTCGCCGTTGTTCCATATGAGTTTTGTCGTCTGCGGAAGGACAGAAAAAAACTTTCGAGCCCGGTCATATTCGCTCTCCGAACACGGGCCGAGCGTGACAACTACGAGCTTTACATATTTTACATTCTTTATCTCGTTGATGATCCCGCTTAACGCTTCCCCCTCAAGTTCGGAATAGAGCGATGGGAGAACGAGTGCTATAGGACGCTCCTGGGAATACCATGAAAGCTCTGCCTCGATCTTCTCCAGATTAGATCTGCCGAGCTTGTGAAATGTCGGTAAAATACCCCCCTGGTGAAAATCAGCCATATTTTACCTTTCGGCACGAATTAATATAAAATGATAACGTCTCATAACTAGTTGAAAAATTGTATTAACGATAAGTATAAATGGTAAATGTCAAATGGTCAAGAACAGAAAATGATGAATGCACAGGAAACAGTCAGCGCAATATTTAAAGAAACACTGGGAGCGGTAAGCCCCTCTTTTCTTGTCAGAGGATATGCCGGTCAAATTACAGGTTATATGAATGAGAAAAATATCAAGCGCCTGATTGTTGCCGGATTCGGGAAGGCGTCTTATCATATGGCGGCTGCCCTGCGCGATGAGCTGGACGACGGTATGGTTTCTGACGGAATAGTCATTACGAAATACGGGCATGCGCAGCTACAGGGACCAGGGACCAGGGGTCAGGGATCAGGGGAAATAGGAAATATTAAAATTTATGAGGCGGGGCATCCCATTCCTGATGAAAACGGGATCAGGGCAACAGAGAGTTTGCGGGAGCTATTACGCACTGCTGATGAAAATGATCTTGTGGTCTGTCTGGTTTCGGGAGGGGGGTCGGCACTGCTGGTGTCACCGTATGAAGGGATAGGGCTGAAAGAAAAACAGCAGATTACGGACTTGTTAATGAAGTCAGGCGCTGACATCGTTGAGTTAAACGCCGTCAGAAAACATCTCTCACGGGTAAAAGGGGGAAGGCTTGCTGAAATTGCCTGGCCTGCGGAAGTCCTCAGCCTTATGATATCTGATGTGATAGGAGATCCGCTTGATGTTATAGCGTCAGGTCCTACAGCACCGGACCATTCCACATTTCAGGACGCCCTCGACAGTATCGCAAAATTCAACCTTATGGAAAAAGCGCCGAAGCGCGTCATGGATATATTAAAAAGCGGCGTGGCAGGAGACATTCCGGAAACACCGAAGAAAGAAAATCAAATATTTAAAAATGTTCAGAACATTATTATAGGCAGCAACAAGAAGGCAATTGAAGCTGCTCAGATGTACGCCCGGTCAGAAGGACTGGATGTGGAAGTACTGTCAACTGAAATAACCGGTGTGGCCAGAGATGTCGGAATATGGCTGGCTCAAAAGGCAATTGAAGCAAAGGCGCTACGAGAAAAAGGCGCAAAGGGCCGAAGGGACAGAAGGCCAAAGTGTTTTCTATCCGGCGGAGAGACAACGGTTGTTGTAACAGGAGGAGGGAAGGGCGGTCGAAACACTGAACTCGCTTTGTCCTTTGCAATGGAGATTGAAGGAATCGAGGGGGTGACGCTGCTTTCGGCCGGGACTGACGGTACTGACGGCCCAACGGATGCGGCGGGCGCGATTGTTGACGGAGAAACGATTGTGCGTGGCAAAGCAAAGGGGCTGGATCCGCATGAATACCTTGATAGAAATGATTCATATACCTTCTTTAAGCAGACAGACTCATTATTAATAACAGGCCCTACCGGAACGAATGTCATGGACGTGCAGATCATCGTTATAGAGTAAAAGAGCAGGAGAGAAAATGTCCTGCAATGAGGCAGAGGCTGCGCACTTAACGTATTTTCCCTTCAGCAGTAAAAATTAAGGGGCAATGTATGCTGCCCCTTAATTGTATTGTCAGTTCTCTACCGGGTAGCCTTTCTCAGACCATGATGCAAAGCCTTCTCTCATCCAGAGAACATTTTTATAGCCAGATTCTGCAGCAGCCTTGGATGCATAGTATGACTTCAAGCCGTTCGGTCCATCACTATGAAACACGATGGTAACAGTCATGTCCCGGGGAAGCTTGGAAATCGAATTCACCTGTGCGCTGTGCTGGATGACCCTTTGTTGTCCATTTGTAAGGAAGTGAAACTGCTCCCGGAAGATGTCCCGTGCCGTAATTGAGCGTCTTCCTCATATCAAAAACCTTTGCCTTGCCGGTTGTCACAAGATCTTTGGCATCGGCAGCAGATATCATCTGTACACCCTGAGGCAGGCCTGTTGGTGTCGGCACTTTGCCTGCAACTGCCAGCCCCGCCAGTAGTAAGGCTAATACCAAAGCCAGCGTGATCATTAAGAGGATTTTCATAGTTGCTATCCTCCTGAATTAAAGTGTTTTACATAGTACGTAAAAAATATTATGTGTAATTTCTCACCTCCTTACTCCCAAAATATGAATGATTAAAATTTATCTTGGTCTCTGCCCTATAAATCTTGAATTCACGGTCTGTTTAAATAATTTAACAATTAAATCCCCCGGGGACATTTCCAATAAACCTTATATTTAGGTGAAAATAGCAGGTTGCAATCACGGGAGTGTGTCACAAAGACTGCTGCTGTATGACAGGAATTAGAATTGAGATTACAGAATGTGAGACCCGTGCGTACCGACAAAAAAAAGGATGCTGACCTTTCGAGGGGAAATGGCTAAGGTATATGTGGGCCCGTTACCAGCATACGATACAGTGCAGGCTCTCGGCATAGGAGGGAAACCTTCAGCCAAAGATCAGCATCCTCTTAAGCTATTAATTTCTGAAAATATTTCGTGTATAATTCCTATTCTTGCATATTAGCCAAAATCCTTAAGCAATAACCGCATTTATTATCGGAAAGATTTGAAGAAACTTTAGTTGGAATTGCAAATTATCTTAAGGGAATGGTGGATTACGATTAAATGATATAAAAAAAGATGCTGACCCATTTAGGGGACATGGCTGAAGTAAAAGGTTGGGCTCTTAGCATAGGTAGGGATAAACCTTTTAATCAGGGGTCAGCATCTTTTATTTATTTGTATGAGGTTCTGCCAAGCGAGCCTCTTTTCCTACACTAACGAACTTATTGTACAATATGAACCTTGTTTTGTAAACCAAGTGAGAACAGGATTGCAGGAGCGGCCTTAAGTCCTGTAAAAATATGATTAAAAGAGGTCTTTACAACCATACTATTTCTAAGATTTTAAAAAATATGCAAAATGCAAGTTCTTCAATATCCTAATGCATCCTGTTTTCCCTTAGTGAAAAGGTTGGGAGTTGACTGACTGGAATTAAGATTAATGAAACTAGCCGGAATTTACAGGACTATGAAGTCAGGCTTAATGAGGATGAGTTTTGGCTTTCAATGCAAGCCTGCCTGTGAGAGAGTGTCGTACAGGTGATATGGTGGAATTCTCAGACAGATGTTAACCCTTCACGAATAGCGAATTTAGTCAGTTCAGCAACTGAACGAATATTTAATTTTCCCATGACCTGTCTGCGGTGAGATTCCACGGTCTTTGAGCTTACGCTGAGATCAAATGCTATCTGCTTTGTTGACCTTCCTTCTGAAATCAGCTGCAGCACTTCCCTTTCTCTTTCCGTCAGGAGGGCGAACGACTGCGGAGGCGTGGATGACGACTGAGATACCAGGCTTTCGACCACAAGGCTGGCTATCTGGGGATTAATATAGGTTTTGCCGCTCATTACGACCCGTATTGCATGATCAAGCTCATCAAATGCGCTGTCCTTGATCAGATAACCGGATGCACCGGCCCTGAAAATTTCCGACACAAACTGTTTGTCATGGTGCATTGAGAGCGCTATGACCTTAATATCAGGATAGTTGTTCCGTATCTTCCGGGTAGCATCAATGCCATTCATGTCAGGCATGCTTATATCCATTACCACGAGGTCCGGCTGAAGTTCCTGCACCATCTGAAGCGCTGTTTTCCCATCAGCGGCTTCACCGATTACTTCAATATCATCATATCCTTTTACCAGGGAACGTATCCCGTCTCTCAATATTTTGTGATCATCAACTAATAAAATTTTTGTTTTCATGCTGACTCCTTATTATAGGATTTTTCAGTAAGATCAAAGGGGGCTTCCAGCGTAACGACTGTCCCCTGGCCCGGTGTAGAAGACAAAGTAAATTTACCGTTCACATGGTTCATTCTCTCTCGAATATTAAACAGACCGAACCCTGAATTCGTGGGGGCGGTATCGGAAAATCCTATTCCGAAGTCAATTACGGAAATTTTCAGTCTGTCCTTTAAGCGGGTAAGCGTTATTTTTGCTGAATCTGACTGTGCATGCTTTGCAATATTAATCATCAGTTCTCTCACCGCCTGAAACAGGAAAAATCT